>Ga0126381_100000731_pt1 | contig 36033 bp, 22 predicted proteins | sample PanSoiMetPlot_28_FD_96465 | JGI IMG/M metagenome (GOLD analysis project Ga0126381, IMG submission 96465) | Tropical forest soil microbial communities from Panama - MetaG Plot_28 | ecosystem: Environmental > Terrestrial > Soil > Tropical forest > Bulk soil | place: Panama | collected 2016-02-17 | reverse complement strand
CGCCGACACGTCGAATTGCGGCTGTTCCAGGGGGCCGCAGCAGTCCAGGCCCTGGCGGGGCTGGACTGCTGCGGCCTGTCTGCCAGCGACGTCCGCAGTCATTTCGAGTCCGGCCACTTGGTGGCCGACGCTCCCTTGCTGGTTGCTTGCCTGGTCGAGCTGTTAGGCGAATCAGCCGAAGGCGCGCGCAGCGCGGCCGAGACCTCTCTCGCCGCGATCAATCAGAGCCACAAGCTGCGCCTGGAGATCATCAAGCTGATTGCCAGCATTGCGGACAGTGGCCGCGGCGGCGCCGCGCCCCAATTCGTCAGCCAGACCATCAATATGCTGCTAAGCGATCAGCAGGCCGGCGAGATGCGCAAGCTCGCGACACGCAGGCCGCAGCGCCGCGCGTAGTCTTTATTCTGCAAGCATTTTCTCACCCAAATGGCGTGGGAGGGGCGCCGCAGCGACGCCCGGATTCGGGTGCCTTGCAGCGCCCCGTGTCACTCGAATGGCTGCGCAATCACTGACACAGTGGCCGTGCCCGAGATGGTTCAGATTCCTCGCTGCGTTATAACAGCGGTTGCGGAGATAAGCCCAATCGCTTCGAGGTAGGTTTGGACAGGCTTTGCGGAGAGCCACGACGGCTTATGCAAACTGTCTTTTGCGAACGCCCGCGGCAATCTTGAAGCCGGCGTCCCTCCTCCGTCGTCCTGAGCCCGATTTCAGCGGGACACAGGTCAGCCAAGGCAGTTTTAGGCGGGCTGGCGACGTCTCAGCGCCAGTGGTGTAAGATTCAACCCTCAGGGTGGCGGGACGCGCGTTGTCCCACTCCCATTTTTGACTCGGCAGGCCGCACTTGATGCGCTGGGCCAAGGCTGCCGTTTAGGGAGGTAAGCGCTATGAAATACGCAATGCTGGTGCTGAAAAACCTGATGCGCAGCAAACGGCGCACGATGCTTACGATTTTCTCGATCGCGGTCTCGCTGTTTATCTTTTCCGCCCTCATCAGCCTGCCCACCGTGGCCAACGAGTTGCTGGCCGACACCGCCTCTTCAGTGCGGGTAGCGGTCCACAATGAGGCGGGCCTGACCTACGCGTTGCCCGAAGCATACAGGACGCGTATTGCAACCACTCCGCACGTGGTGGCCGTGGTAGGAGAGAGTTGGTTCGGCGGCATTTATCACGAGGTCTCCGATTCTTTCCCGAACCTCGCGGTCGATCCAGAGCAGGTCGAACCGATGTGGACGGATTGGGACATCTCTCATCAAGCCTTCGAACAGTTCCGCAAGATCCGCACGGCCGCGTTTGTCGGCTCCGGCACCATGAAGCGCTTTGGCCTGCACGTCGGGCAGCAAATCATGCTGCGCGGCACGGTTTACCCGATCAACGTCACCCTTCAGATCGTCGGTACGATCGGCGGCAAGGCGCCTCCTAATTTCCTGCTCTTTCGCCGTGACTACCTTGAAGAAGCGCTCAAACGGCCGGGAATGGTGTCCATTTTTTGGGTACGGGTGGACAATGCAGGTTCGGTTCACAAGGTGATTGCCGATATCGACCGGCAGTTTGCCAACTCATCGGCGGAAACGCAGAGCGAGTCGGAAGGGTCTTTCATGCGCAGCTTCATGGACAACTACAAGGCCTTCTTCACGCTGGCCGAGGTGCTGGGACTGATCGTGGTACTCACCATAGGACTGGTGGCCGCCAACACCGCCGCCATGTCGATTCGCGAGCGGCGCGGAGAAATCGCGGTGCTGCGATCTTTGGGTTTCAGCTCGCGTCTGATTCTGGGCCTGTTGCTTACGGAATCTCTGCTCATCGGCGTGATCGGAGGCGTGCTGGGATGCGGCACCGCATTCCTCGTGCTCAAGGCATTTTCGTCCGGTTCTCCGGCTGCCGGACCGCTGTCGGCGATCCGGATGCCGCCCATCGTGCTGCTTGAGACTCTCGCGGTCGCGGCGCTGATTGGGCTGCTCAGCGCCTTTGTGCCGGCGGGGGCAGCGGCGCGGCGCAGTATCGTGGACACGCTGCGGGCGGTGGGCTGAGATGGCGATACCGCTTAAGTACAACGTTCGCAGCCTGCTGGTGCGGCGCGTTTCCACCGCCATGACAGCGGGCGGAATTGCCCTGGTGGTGGCGGTGTTCGTGGTCGTCATGGCGATGGTAGCGGGATTCGACAGCACAATCCGCGACAGCGGCTCGCCCGACAACATGATCGCGGTGCGCAAAGGGTCAACCACCGAGACAGGCTCCGCGTTTAGCCTCGATCAGTTCGAAGCACTCAAGTTTTTGCCGCAGATAAGGCGCGACAAGGACGGACAGCCGTTGGCCTCACCCGAGGTGCCGGTACAGGTGCTGATGGAGAAAATCGGCGGTGGCCGGGAGAATATCGTCCTGCGCGGGGTGAAGCCGGTGGCGATGAAGGTTCACGACAAGGTGCGAATCGTTGAGGGACGTATGTTCGATCCAGCCCTCAACGAGGCGATCGTGGGCAAGGCGCTGCTCAAGCGCTACGCCAACGGCACCATCGGATCGACGATGCGCCTGGGACGCGGTTCATGGAAAGTGGTCGGAATCTTCGACGCCGCCGGCAGTTCGTTCGAATCCGAGGTCTGGGCCGGGGCGCAGAAGGTACAAGACGATACCCAGCGCGGCTCCTACTATGCCAGCGTGGTCATGAAGATGGCGCCCGGCGCGGACTCCGCGGCACTAATACGGCGCTTGGCCGACGACCCGCGTATCAACCTGCAGGGCGAGACCGAGCCCGACTATTACCGCGATCAGTCGGTGGTAGCCAGCCAGCTGCGGCGGCTGGGGATGCTGGTGGCCCTTATCATGGCGGTTGGAGCGGTGTTCGCCGCGATGAATACGATGTATGCCGCCGTGGCCGGCCGTACCCAGGAAATCGGAACGCTGCGCGCGCTCGGTTTCAGCCCCGGTGCGGTGATGGGATCCTTCCTGCTGGAATCGTTGACGCTGGCGGTCGCGGCGGGTCTAATCGGTGTGGCGCTGGCGCTCCCGTTCAACGGGCTGTCCACTGCCTTCGGCAACTATGTCACCTTTTCTACGCTGTCCTTCCAGTTCAGGGTCACGCTGGCGATAATGATACAGGCCCTGCTGTTCGCCGCCGTGATGGGCGTGGCGGGCGGATTTTTGCCGGCGCGCCAGGCGATGAGATTGAGCGTGGTTGACGCGCTGCGCAGGAGCTGAAGCCGTGTCGATAAAAGCGCCTGACGGTCACATCGCTGGTCAGGGAGTGGGAGTACCCCCGCCCGACAAGGCCGGTGCGCCGCAGCGAATGCGCGAACTTGAAGCGTTGCGAATCAGGCGCAGCCCCGAGCCGCGCCGCCGTTTGAGATTATTGCCGCTGGTGCTGATCCTGCTAATCGGTGCGGTGGCCGCGGCCGGCGCCTACGAAGTTTACCAGCGCACCCTGGGCCGCCCGCTAGAAGTGCGGACCGCTTACGTGACGATGCAGCGTGCGGGACAGCCGGGCGTGGTACTGACCGGCTCCGGATATGTCGTTACCCGCCACAAGTACATCACCATTGGTACCAAGATCCTGGGTCAGATAGTGGAGGAGCCGATCGAAGAAGGGCAGCACGTCAAGCGCGGCGACTTACTGGCGCGCATCGATGACCGCGACTATCGCGCCCAGTTGCGACAGGCGATTGCCGACCGGGCACTTGCGGTCGCCAACGTCAAGCTGAAGCAGGCGCAGGCAGACCGTCTGCGCGCGCTTTACGAAAGCGGGGTTGAATCGAAAGACACCCTCGACGTGGCGGAAAACGCGCTATCGGTGGCGCGCGCCAGCCTGGCCCGTGCCGACGCCGCAATTGACTACGCCAAGTTCAACGTGAGCCAATGCTATATCACTTCACCGATCAACGGGATCGTTTTGCAAAAGTATCGTGAACTCGGCGATACCATCAACTATGGCGGTAATATCCAGGCCGGGGGCGGCGCGACCGATATCGTGCAGCTCGCCGACACCGACGACATGCGCGCCGAAGTCGATATCAACGAGGCTGACATCGCCAAGGTCGCGATTGGCGCCCCCGCCAGGGTCGTGCCCGACGCCTACCCCGACCGTTCCTTCGAGGCCACGCTGGTCAAGATTTATCCCGAAGCGGACCGCCAGAAGGGCACCGTCAAAGTCGAAGTGAGTATGCACAAACCAGACCTCGAAATCGTGAAGCCCGAGATGAGCGCAAGAGTTAGCTTCTCGACCACCGGCGGGGGCAGCGAAGACAAGACCATGCTGCTGGCGCCGAAGAAGGCTGTGATTACACAGGGCGGCGCGGCCTATGTGTGGACGCTGCGAAACGGAGTCGCCGAGCGCGTCGCGATCAAGCGTGGACGCGAACTCGAGGACGGAGTGGAGATTCGGCAGGGACTTAACGATGGTGACGAGGTGATCGTCGAGCCGCCGCAGAATCTAAAGGAAGGGGAAAAGGTGGTGTCCACGCAAGCGTGAGTCGCAGCCGTCCACAAGTATCTGCCGGCGCCAAGGCCTGGCGCCCCGAATGGTTCGTCCCTCCCTCCGGCTTGCCTTCAAAGTCCCGTACTTCTACTTTTATCGGCTATCTTTTCGAACCTTCAATTTACTATTCGTCTAGCCTGTACAAGCCGGGCAGAGGCGAGCAAGTGCGAGCACCGCCATTGGTTTTTTCTTGCCATTGAGTCCATTAGGTGATTAATAAAGATACAGGAAGATAACCTGGACGGACCGAGTATTCGGCCGCTATCGGGAGATAAAAAACATGTCATCGCTGCGCGTAATCTCAGCGGATTCTCATACCATGGAACCGCCCGATCTATGGACCGAGCGGTTGGGCAAGAAATATGGCGATCGCACGCCACAGGTCAAATTAACCTCCAAGGGCCATCTGTTCGTCGCGCCCGGCGTGAGGCCTTTCGCGGTTGCAGGCGGCTTTGGCGCGGGCCGCAGCGGCAAGGAACTGCGCGAGCATCTGACCCACGGCTACGAAGCCGCGCGCCCCGCGGGATGGGACCCGGTGGAGCGCATCAAGGACCAGGATATTGACGGCGTCGAGGCGGAGGTTCTGTACACCACGCTGGGAATGCCGTTGTTTGGATTGGACGACGCGCAACTGCAGCGGGACTGCTTTGCGGTGTACAACGACTGGGTTGCCGAGTATTGCGCGCACGACCCGCGCCGCCTGCACGCGATCGCGCTCATCTCGCTTGAGGACATCGACGCGGGCGTCAAGGAGTTGACGCGATGCGCACAGCGGGGGCTCAAGGGCGCAATGATCTGGGGTTCGGCGCCGGCCGATCGGCCCTATTACAGCACCGTGTACGACCCCTTCTGGGCCGCCGCGCAGGACCTGCAGATGCCGCTTTCGCTGCACGTAATCACCGCGCGGGATCAGGCGCCCGGTCCCAAGCCGGCGCCGGAACAGCGCGTTCCGGGCCATATCGCGACCATGCGCGGCTATATGAGTCTGATCCACGAGGTGCAGCGATCGCTTACCGATATCATCGTCAGCGGCGTGTTGGAGCGCTTCCCGCGCTTGATGATCGTGTCGGCGGAAAACGACACCGGATGGCTGCCGCATTTCATGTACCGTCTGGACCACGCCTTTGAGAAGTTCACCGGGCTTAACGACGAGCAGCCACTTAAGATGAAGCCTTCCGACTACGTACGCCGGCAGATGTGGGCGACCTTTCAGGACGACCCGACGGGACCGGCCGGATACCGCTCTTTTGGTGAGAACAACTACATGTGGGCCTCCGACTTCCCGCACACCGACTCGACCTGGCCCCATTCGCGTGAAGTGATCACCAAAGATTTCAGCGGCGTGCCCGAAAACGTGACCGCCAAGATCGTTTTCGACAACGCCAACAAGCTCTACCGGATGGGCCTATAGGTGTGACGGTGCGCCGCTTTTTGCGGCGCACCGTAGCGCCCGGCAAATACAAATTGACGAGGTCTTGTTGATGCGAACCAAAATTCTAGCGTTCCTGGCTGGCGGATTGGCGATTGTGCTGATGGGTCAAAGCGCGCACGCCCAATTGGTGGCGGGTTTTACCCTCAAAGCGAACCCGAAGTTCGTCAACTGCTTGCGGCGCACGCCGGCCTCGACACCGGGGGCAAACGTTTTTGTCACTCAGGGCACCCTTAACGATGACCTGACAATCATCGGAGTCGGCATAAAGCCGGGACTGGCATTCGATCTGTTCACCGTCCAGAACAGTGCGTTCCTGGCTAATGGTACCCCGATTACGAACCCGGTTTTCGGACTCGCCTGGTACCAGAGCGACCTCGAGGCCAATAGCGCGGGGGTAATCTCGGCAACCATCCGCAGCATCTTCGTCAATCAAATCTTTGGCTTCGACCCTATCGTGGGGCTGCCGCCGACCAATACCTTCCACGTGGGATTCTGGTTCAACGATCCGGCCGACGCAGCTGCGTGCGGCTTTACCGGATTTACCCCGTTCAACGGGGAGCACCATGCCGGTCCACTGGCGATGATAAGCGTTCCGAATGCGACCACCAATCTGGGACCGCTGTGTCTTAGCCCAAACACATCGACTCATCCGGCGACCTGCAATCCCTGACGCCTGCCTGACATTCGATAGGCGATTTGAGTAATCCCGCGCCGTGCGCCGGCGGCGCGGGATTTACCCCTCCGCGGAAAGTACTCCGAATCCATCGCCAACCTGGCTCAAGCGAGCTAGTTCCTCCGTTATCCAGGCGAATTGCGCGCCGCGCGACGCGAAACCTCCCTGTCGATCGGTAATTGGTTGCCAAAAGAATACCGGGGTGAAAGGCTCCTGTTAGCGGCGTCGGCCGAGTGCTAACTGCTCCGGCGCAACGTCGCGAAATAGCTCGCTTCAGATAGGCGGCGGTATTGTTTTCCCAGCTCTGAACAGGAGATTGCGTTACGGCCCACAGCGAAGGAATCGTTAAAGCCGGATGGCAGGCCGGACCCTTGGCGCCAGCCAACTCACCGATGACATCCATGGTGCGCAACGAGACCCGAGAGGTTCAGCAGAAGCGAGTTCTGGTGGTGGACGACAGCCGCGACTCCGCGGAAATGCTGTGTGAGGTGTTGAAGACCTACGGCTGTGCGACTCACCTGGCGTACGACGGTCCATCCGCGCTGGAGGCAGCGCAATCCTTCAAGCCGGAAGTTGCACTGGTCGATATCAGTCTTCCCGAAATGGACGGCAATGAATTGGCGCGGCGCCTGCGCCAGCTTCCGGGTCTGCAGCAGATGACTCTCATTGCGTTGACCGGCTATAGCGAATCTTCGGATCGGCGCCGCTCCGAGCAGGCGGGCTTCGACCATTACCTGGTCAAGCCGGTCCCTCTGGAAGAGCTGCGCCGTTTGATCAAAGGCTAACCCGCCCATTTTCGAATTTCATGCGGAATCCGAGGCGTTGTCCCCGGCGGCGCGGGCCAGCGCCCGGGACAGATTCTCCATCGAGACTGGTTTGGACAGGTAGTCGTCCATCCCTGCGGCGAGACATTTTTCGCGATCACCCTCCATCGCGCTGGCAGTCATCGCGATAACCACAACATGCCGGCCATCGCCGCGCCGTTCCGCCTGACGGATCTCGGCAGTGGCGCGATAGCCATCCATTTCGGGCATCTGGCAGTCCATCAGTATGACGTCATAAGGCACCTTTTCGAGCGCGCGGAGCGCTTCGTAGCCGTTGGCCACTCCGTCGGCGTGATAGCCCAGTTTGGCAAGCTGGCGCAGCGCCACCTTCTGATTGATGATGTTGTCCTCTGCCACCAGAATTCGCAATTTCCGTGAAGGCGCGGAGCTGACCGGTCGCGGGGTCTTGGCGGAAGACGGTGGTGGGGCCGTAAGGGCCCTCTTTAGCCTGACCGTGAAGTGAAAAACGGAGCCGACGTCCAGTTCGCTGGTGACGCCGATGTTGCCGCCCATCCGGCTGATCAGGTTGGCCGCAATTGCCAGGCCCAGGCCGGTGCCGCCGTACTTTCTGGTCACCGACGCGTCGGCCTGGGTGAAGGGCTCGAACAGGCGCGCCTGGGCCTGTGGCGAAATACCGACGCCGCTGTCCTCGATTTCGAATGCCAGGCTTGCGCCGCTATCGTCTTCGCGCTCCAGCGCGACGCGTACTCGCACCTTGCCTCGCTGCGTAAACTTCAGTGCATTGTCGATGAGGTTATAGAGCACCTGCCGCAGCCGCCCAGGGTCCCCGTTTAACGCGACAGGAACGGCGGCGTCGATGGAACCCGCCAGCTCAATTCCCTTGCGGCGAGCCGCCGCGCTGAAGATGTCCAACGCTGCTTCGACCGTATCGCGCAGGTCGAAGTCGATGTTTTCGAATTCCAATTTTCCCGCCGACAATCTGGAAAAATCCAGGACGTCGTTCACCAGTGAGAGCAGCGCGTCAGAGCTGGTCCGGACGGTGTCCAGCATCTCGCGCTGGTCGCTGGTAAGCGAAGTGTCGAGGAGCAGTCCGGTCAAACCGACAATGGCATTGAGCGGAGTGCGGATTTCGTGGCTGATGTTCGCCATGAACTCCGATTTAACCCGCGCCGCTTCCAATGCCGCATCTCGGGCCTGGAGAACCTGCTGTTCCAGCCGCTTGCGTTCGGTGATGTCACGGGTGCTGGCAACGATAACAGGCTCGCCCTCAGGGTCGCTGCTCAAGACAGCTCTTGCCTCGCAGCTTCGCCATTGCCCGTTGATGTCGCGAATTCTGAGGTCGTATTCGCTGTAGCCCTTTGTGAGCGTCTCGGCGATTGCGCGGCGGCAGGTTTCGTGATCGTCGGGATGAACGTACTCCATACCATTGGTGCCGAGAAACATTGCCTCGGGACGTCCAAACTGGCGCACCGAATTATTTGAAAATGTAACTGTGCCATTGGGCTTGAGCACCAATAGCGCATCCGACGTGCTGTGGATGAGGGTGCGGAAGTACTGTTCGCTGCGGCGCAGCGCCTGCTCGGTGGCCAACCGATCGACCACCTGGCTCACGATATTCGCCATGGCCTGGATGAAGGAAACATCGTCGGGGGTGAATTTGCGCCTTCTGGTTGTGGTGGCGGTCAGAGCGCCGTAAGGACGTTCGCGTCCTCCGATCACGATGGCGAGGCCGGATTTGAGGCCGAACTTGAATGTAGAAGCCCGCGGAGTGAACCGCGTTTCGCGCTCATAATCCTCCACGATCAGTGGTCCCCCCGACTGCAGGGCATAACCCGCCTGCGATCCCGTGCCGACCTCCATCGGCGGATCTACTCCAGGCGACCATCCTACGCTGGCTCGCGGCAGCAGTGTCTTTCCGTCGCGCTGCAGCTCCAAAATGGCGCAATATTCGACTTCCAGTACCGCGGCCATCTTGTGCACGGCTTCATCAAGCAGCGGGCCAAGCTCGGCGGCCCGCAACGCTCGCTGCCCCAGTTCGCTCATCGCGTGCTGGTGTTCCAGGCGTGAACGGAGCTCAGCCTGAGTTTCGAGCAGGGCGTCTTCGGCCGCTTTGCGTTGGCTGATGTCGCGCGTATTGAAGACACCGACCGGTTGCCCATCCATATCCATGATGCGGGTGCCGCGCACTTCGCAGTGCGCCCAGGATCCGTCGTAACGGCGGATGCGGCATTCGTGAGTACAGGCCCCGGTCTCCAACGCAGCGGCCACACTGTGGCGCACCATATCCAGGTCATCGGGGTGCACAATGGGGCGTCCCTCTTGTGCTTCAGGGTTACCGATCGGGTAACCAAACATGGTGTACCCGGCGTCGTTCGCATACCTGACGATCCCGGCCCGGTCGATTACAGCGATAGCATCGGAGCTGTTTTGGATGACCAAACGATAGTATTCCTCGCTGCGCCGCAGCGCATGCTCACTGGACATCCGTTGCACAGCCTCGGTGATGATGTTGGCCACGGATTGCACGAAGGCGGTGTCATCCGCGCTAAAGTTGCGGTGCTTGGTGGAGGAAAGGGTGATCGCGCCGTAGGGTCTTTTGCTTCCCGCGATTACGGTGCTGAGGCCCGATCGCAGACCGCGCTCGAATACGGCCAGCGCCACCTTGAAGCGCGTCTCGGTCGAAAAGTCATCGACGATAACGGGCTGCGACGTCATCAACGTGTAACCGGCTTGCGACCCCGTACCGATCTCGGTAACGAATGCGGATTCGATATCCCATCCAGCCGCCGCTCGCATGGTCAGCCGTTTGCCATCGGGTTGGAGCTCCAGCAGGCTGCAATACTCGAAGTCCAGAGTCCTGACTAGCACTGACACTGCGTCATCGAGCAGGGTTTGAACCTCGGTGGTGCGCAGCGCGCGCTGACCAAGTTCCGCCACCGCGCGCTGCTGCTCCAGGCGCGAGCGGAGCTGCGCCTGGGTCTCCAGGATGGCGCGTTCCGCCGCTTTGCGCTCGCTGATGTCGTGCGTGTTGATCACCGCTAGAGTGCGGCCACTGGGATCCACGACGGTCCGGCCGGTCATCTCGCAATGCACCCAGGTACCATCGGCCCGGCTGACTCGGCATTCGAAGGCTCCTGCGCCAGACTCAAAGATCGCGTCATACGCGCGCCTGGAGGCTTCGAGATCCTCAGGATGCACATAAGCCCAACCATCTGTCGCGGTGAGTTCCTCCGGTGTCCTCCCGAAGATCATGGCGTTCGAGTAAGAGGCAAAGGCAAGGGCGCCATAGCGTTGACCCACGGACACTCCGTCGGCGGAGTTATTCAATATGGATCTGTAATATTCCTCGCCGCGGCGCCGAGACTCATCGGTGGCCAGCCGCTCCGCCGTTTGGGCGACGATATTGGCGGCGGACTCGACGAAGGCGATGTCGTCGTTGGTAAATTTCCGCCGCTGGTTGGAATAGACGGCCAGTACTCCGAAAGGTCCCTTTTGCCCACCGATTGCGGTGCTCAAGCCCGACTGAAGGTTGGCGTCCAGGATTGGCTGAGACAGTACAAAGCGGCCATCGCTTTTGTAGTCATCTACGATAACCGGCTGGCGGGAGCGCAAGCTGCAACCACAATGGGAACCGTTGACTTCGATCAAGAATTGCTGAGTTGAATCCCATCCGGCCAGCGCGCGCGACTCCATGGTTGTGCCGCCGGGCAGCAGTTCCATTATTATGCAGTATCGCACGTCCAACGTCTTGGATACCGCCGCCACGGTCTCTTCCAGCAAGCGCTGAAGGTTCGTCGCGCGCAGGGCGTTCTGGCTAAGTGAGGCGATCACGCGCTGCTGTGCCAGCCGCAGGCGCAGTTGTGCCTGAGCTTCCAGCATTGCAATATTGCGCGAGAACAGGGCGAAGCGCCGTTCCTGCCCCGGGCTGGCTGGGAGCGGGACCAGGCGAAATTCAAACCTGCGAGGGATGCCCTTGATCCCGGCCGCTTCGCATTCGACGCTGCCAGCCCTGCCGCTGCGCAAAAGTTCGCGGATCTGTTCCGCCGCGGCGTTGTCTTTGGGCATGATGAATTCGTACAGCGTGCGGCCACGCACATCGCCGCCGCCGTCCCTGGCGGTCAACGCGACGGCGGCGGAATTCAATTTAAGGAAGCGCCCGTCAGGTCCCACAACCGCCACCGCGTCGGACGCCGCTTCAAGCAAAGCCCGCATCGTCGCATGGGTCTGTTCCTGATAGGTCAGGTTCGGAGCTGCGCTTGGCATGATTTTGTTATGTCCCCACCTTCTAATACGATCGCTCAATCGTCGGGTTGCATATGGTGCCGAAAAAGAAAACGCGAACTGGCAGTGCAAGGTGCCGGAATTGATAGCTTGGCCGTGTGCAAGAGCCCCCCATAAGCAGGGACGGCAAAGACGCCGCCCGCTACAGATAAAGTCGTTTACCGAAAACAGCCACCCACGGCAATCCCGCGCAAAAACGACGAGGTTTGATTTCAATTGCTTTCCTCGCGGCGCCAGATACCGGCGCGGTTGCATTGCGGCGGCCCACCTGAGAAACAATTGACCCGATGAGCACGGAAGGTTTGCGGGTGGCATTCGACGTCGGCGGTACCTTTATCGACGTGGTAATCGCGGCCGCCGACGGGCCGATTCTTACGTACAAGATTTTAGCTCTACCCGACACGATTGGTCCCGATGTAGGCCGCTGCGTGCAGGATGCGATGACGCGCTGCGGCGCGGACGGGATTGCACGGATGGTCCACGCCACCACCGTCGCTTCCAACACCGTGTTGGAAGGCAAGGGTGCACTCACCGGTCTGATCTGTACCCGCGGCTTTCGCGACCTGATCGAGATACGCGGGCTTCAGCGTCCCGCCATCTACGACATCTTCTGGGATCGCATCCCGCCGCTGGTCCCGCGGCGGCGGCGTCTTGAGGTGACCGAGCGCATCATGGCCAGCGGCGCGGTGCGCACGCCCCTTGAGGAAGGCGAAGTACGCGCCGCGCTGCATTCACTGCGCGCGCAGGGAACCCAAGCGGTCGCGGTCTGCTTCCTTCACTCCTATGTCAATTCCGGGCACGAGCGCCGCGCGATGGCGCTGGTGCGCGAAATCATGCCAGAGGCCGACGCCTGTTCATCGGCGGAGGTGCTGCCCGAAATCCGCGAGTACCCGCGCGCGTCAACCACCGTGCTCAACGCCTACCTGATGGGCGCGGTGAATGGCTACCTGGGAAAAATCGAGCGCGAACTGAGCCAGTATGGGCGCGAAATTTTGATCATGCAGTCCAACGGCGGAATCATGACCGCCGCGCACGCGCGCCGCTTTCCCGTCCGAATGATCGAATCGGGGCCCGCTGCGGGCGTGCTGGCCGCCGCCAGCCTGGCGCGCGAGGCGGGGCTGCCCAACGTGGTCGCGTTCGACATGGGTGGTACGACAGTCAAGGCCTGTCTGATCGAGAACGGCGAGGCGGCGGAAACCAACGAGGGCGAGGTCGGTGGCGGAATCAACGCATCGAGCCATCTGATGAAGGGCGCGGGCTACGCGCTGCGCGTGCCCGCCTACGACATCGTCGAACTGGGAGCGGGCGGCGGCAGTATCGCGCGCATCGAAGAGGGCCTGCTGATGCGGGTGGGGCCACAAAGCGCGGGTGCCGTTCCAGGACCTGCATGCTATGGGCGCGGCGGGACCGAACCTACCGTCACGGACGCCAACGTCGTGCTCGGCTACATGAATCCGCATCGCATCGCAGGCGGCACAGTGCCGATCGACGCGGAGGCGGCGCGCATCGCGATCGATACCCACCTTGGCCGCCAGCTGAAAACGGAACCGTCGGCGGCCGCCTTCGGGGTCCATCGCGTGGTCAACGCCACGATGGCGCGTGCGATTCGGTCGGTCACCAGCGAGCGCGGTCGCGACCCGCGCGAATATACCTTGCTTGCCTTCGGCGGAGCAGGGCCGATCCACGCCGCGGAGCTCGCCTCTGATATCGGGATTGGCCGGGTGTATGTGCCGCTCTATCCGGGACTGTTCAGCTCACTCGGTCTGTTGTTCGCGGATTTGCGCTACGACGCGGTCAAGAGCGTGATGGGCAGACTCGATCAGCTCGAGGGCGCGGCCCTGCGCAATCATTGCGAGGAGCTGGTTAAGGAGCTGCGCGAACGGCTCATGCGTGAAGCGGGCGCAGCGGAGATACGCTTTGAGCGCAGCGCGGAGTTGCGCTACCTGCGCCAGGATTCGGAGTTGAGCTTCAGGATTCCGCCAGACGTTGCCGACGGCGACCTTGCTCAATGGCTTGAACGCGCTTTCCATCCTGAACATGAGCGCAATTTCGGCTACCGGCGCGACGGCGATCCGGTCCTGGCCGTCAGCGTGCGCGTGCGCGCAACCGCCCCCGCGCGCAGCGTGGCGGTGCGCGATCTGGCGGCCAGCTTTGCGCGCGCGGCAAAGGACATGCCCAGGGCCGCCGGGCAGTTGCGCAAGGCATACTTCGGCCCTCAGGCGCGCGAGATGCCAACCCGAGTGGTAGCGCGCCACGCTCTACTGGACGCGGCGCTGACGGGCCCGGCGATTATCGAGGAGTTCGACACCACCATCGTGATTCCACCAGGATGGAGGGCGGAGCTGGATAACTTCGCCAATGTGGTGCTACGGCGAAGTGATGAGAGCGCGGATTTGGTATGAACAGCAAACACCCTGACTCTCACGGGAAAGGCTGACCAAAGGAATGGGACATGGATGACACCGTCGATCCGATCCTGCTCGAAGTAATCAACAACGCCCTGACCGCGATCGGCGACGAGATGGGCAATACCATGAAGCGTACCGCGCGATCGATCACCGCTCGAATCGGTGACTTCTCCACGGTGCTGGTCGACGCGCGCGGGCGTGTAATTGCGCAAGGGCAGGGCGCGGGCTTCCACCTGGGCTATATCCGTGGCGTGATGCCGGCCGTGTTGAAGAAGTTTGCCGGCAAGCTGCGTCCGGGCGACATTTTGGCTTCCAACGATCCTTATGGCGGACTGTCCCATCTGCCCGATATCGTGCTCCTTGCCCCGATTTTCTGGCATGAGACGATGATCGGCTTTTCCACCCTGGTCACACACCACTCCGATATCGGCGGGCGTTTCCCCGGCGGCCAAAGCAGTGTGTGCAGCGAGATTTATGAGGAAGGCCTGCGCCTGCCATGCGTCAAACTGTATGAGGAGGGGCGTCCCAACCAGGCGCTGCTCGACGTCATTGCCGGCAACGTGCGCACGCCCGACGATGTAATCGGCGATCTCGAGGGACAGGCGGCCGCCTGCCGGCGCGGAATCCGCGGCTTGCAGGAACTGGTGGACAAGTACGGTCTGGAGCGCTTCGAAACCGCTATCGCGCAGCTTCATCGCTACAGCGAACGCGTGGTCCGCGCCGCGATCATGAAAATTCCCGACGGCGAGTACGTTTGGGATGAACACTTCGAAGAAGACGGTGTCGGCGGTCCCGGAATACATTTGAAGCTGTGCCTGAAGGTGCGCGGTGATTCGGTGATCGTCGATTTCACCGGCACGGACCCGCAAGTCAAAAGCGCGATAAATGTACCCTACTCGCTGACCTGTTCGGCTTCGTACATATGCCTGCGCGGGGTGCTGGCGGCGGATGCTCCGGCCAACGACGGCTTGTTCGAACCAGTCGAAGTAATCGCGCCCAAAGGCACCGTGCTCAATCCTCATTTTCCGGCCGCGATCGGCGGCCGCGGGATGATGCTCTGGCGGATCTGCGACATGATGTTTGGCGCGCTGGCCAAGGCGATGCCCGAGCGTATCTTCGCCGCCGGCGAAGGCGGTGTCGCCAGTCTCACCTACGCTTACAGCGGCGGAGAACCCGGCGCCTCGCCCGTGCTCACGGACTGGTACGGCGGCGGATGGGGCGCGCGTCCGACCAAGGATGGAATCGACGGCGTCAACTCGCTGCTGTCAGGAAACGGCGGGTCCAGTGTGCCGGTGGAAAGGCTGGAGGTCGAGTTTCCGCTCCTGATGGAGGCGTACGGGCTGATGCCGGACACGGGCGGCGCCGGTAAGTATCGCGGCTCGCTGTCGGTGTATCGCACCTATCGTTTCTTAAAACCCGGGCGGGCACTGATCCGCACCTGCCGCACTACTACCGTGCCCTACGGCCTGGGCGGGGGCGGCGACGGCACGCCGTTTCGCGTAGTGTTGGACCGAGCCGGCACTCAGACCGACTATCCGCCCCAAATGTTCGTTGACGCCCAGGTGCAGACCGAGGACGCGATCATGCATCTACTGCCGGGGGCCGGCGGTTACGGTGACGCACTGGATCGCGACCCGGCGATGGTTCTGAACGACGTGCTGGACGAGAAGATCTCGTCGCAGTGCGCGCAGCGTGTGTACGGTGTCGTGATCGATGCGGATGCGGTTGACGGGTCGCGCACTCATGCTTTGCGCGACGCGATGCGCCGGGCGCGCGGTTGAAGATGGTGAGCCGATGCGATGATTCAGGTGTGCGTCAGGCCCAGCTCGCGGCGGAAATGTTCAATGGTCCGGGTGAGGCCCTCGCGCAGCGCCACTTTCGGCGTCCAGCCAAGCCGCTCGCGTGCCAGGGTGATATCGGGGCGCCGGCGCGCCGGGTCGTCAGGCGGCAGCGGCTTGTAAACGATACTCGATGAACTTCTGGACAGTTCCACCGCCAGGCGGCCCAACTCCAGCATGGTAAACTCGTCGGGATTGCCCAGGTTGACCGGACCGATAAAATCGGGCGCCTCCATCATCCGCACCATTCCCTCGACCAGATCGTCGATGTAGGCGAACGAGCGGGTTTGCGTTCCTTCGCCGTACATTGTCAATGGTTCACCGCGCAGGGCGGCGACGCAAAAGTTCGAAACCACGCGCCCGTCATTGACCGCCATTCGCGGGCCGTAGGTGTTGAAGATTCGAACGATCTTGATGTCCACCTTGTTTTGCCGATGGTAGTCCATCATCAGGCATTCGGCCACGCGTTTGCCTTCGTCGTAGCAGGAGCGGATGCCGATCGGATTGACATGTCCCCAATAGGTCTCTTTTTGCGGATGCTCCTCGGGGTCGCCGTACACCTCGCTGGTCGAGCTCAGCAGAATCCTCGCCCGGACGCGCTTGGCCAACCCCAGCATGTTGATCGTACCCATCACGTTGGTCTTGGTGGTCTTGACCGGGTTGTATTGGTAATGAACCGGTGAGGCCGGGCAGGCCAGGTGAAAGATCCGATCGACCTCGACCAGGATTGGTTCAACCACGTCGTGGCGAATCAGTTCGAAGTTCCGATCCTGGCTCAGGTGCGCGATATTGGCGCGCTTGCCGCTGAAGAAGTTGTCCAGGCAGATAACCTCGTGCTTGTCGTGCAGCAAGCGTTCACACAAATGGGAACCGATAAAACCCGCACCGCCGGTAACCAGTATCCGCACCTTGGCATTCTCCTGTGTGGTTTCAGACTCGAACCTTGCCAGTGGTCGGAATCCCGCTTCCCTCAATCATCCGCCTATGCACTGCCTTGCAGCCGGATAGCTTCACCTGATTACATTTCTCTGCGTAATACTCGTGGTTGAGGTGGACGTTACTGTGGAGCGGGGCGACCGTCGAGTCACAAGCGCACAGTATAAGGGATTGCTGGAAAGGGGAACAAGATGCGGGCGCAACCGCCGCTTGGCCGCCATTGGGTTGCTATTGCCCGTTACATGGTTCGCGGCCGTATCACTGCTGGTATGGCCGCTGGTCAATGGACCTGTAGCCGATAGCTGGATTTATCTGCGCGCCGTCAAGCGGCTCAATGGCGGAACCATTTCATTTCCGGGCTATTCCGCAGCAATGCCGCTGTTGCAGGTCGTGTATGGAGCCCTGTGGTCACGGCTGTTCGGTCTTGATTACGTTTCACTCAATTGGTCGATGGTGCTGTTGGGCGTGGCCGGCGCGATGCTCTTCTATTTGTTGGCGGGCCGATGCGGCGCCGGTTCGAAAGCGGCCACGCTCGCAACCGCGCTGCTGATCGTCAATCCCTGTTACCTGTTTCTGAGTTTTTCATTCATGACCGACGTTATGTTCGTGACCTTGCTGCTCGCTGCGCACGTGATGTTTGCCGGCGCGGTGCAGCAGGGAGGAGGGGCGCGCCTGTGGATCTGCGCGGCGGTCCTGATTGCTGCGTTCATGGTGCGGCCGTTCGCGCTTGCGGCGATGGCCGGTTGTGGGATTGCAACACTTGCCACCCTGCCGCCCGGCGCCATCCGCTCCAGCGCGCGCCGCTTGCTCCCGTTCATCGCGGCGGCCGCCGTTAGCGTGCTGATCTGGCTTTGGCTGACCGCCGTGCTCCCGATTCCCTGGATGCTCGATGTGAGGGAAAGCAAGCTCAGGTACCTCTACCTGGTGCCGATTCGCACCTACTTCACTGACGGTCTGCTGGCTCCGCTGCTCTATTTGGGTCTGGTTCTGAGCCCGGTGGCGGTGGTGCATTTGATCTCGTCCCGATGGCGCCTGGGACTTGCAATTGCGGCCGTGCTGGCGGCGGTGATCCTCCCGGTCTTGCTTAGCGACGCGGGTGCCAGGTCGATTCCCGAATTGAGCTGCTGCGGAGGATGGAACAACGTGCTCGTTTTGCGCGGGCCGTCCAGGTTTGTGTGGACAAACTTTCCTCTCCGCCTGGCCGCGCTGGCCGTCAGTATCCTGGGAATTTCTGGCCTGATCCTGGCGGCGATGGAAATCAAGGGCGTGAGCGCCGGGTTCTTGGCGGTAGTCCTCAGTGCGGCGATCTACTGGGCCGGCACGCTGCCATTGTGGCTGTTCAACGATCGCTACTACCTCGTGCTGCTGCCGGCCGGATGTCTGCTGTTGGCTCTGGCGCCGTACCGATACGGCGCGATGAGCGGCGCGCTGTCCGTGGTGATGCTGGCCGTGATGGGATGGTTTGCGGCGGCTGGCGTTTACGATCAGCAGCGGGGGCTGGAGGCGGTAATTTCGGTGCGCGACGCGCTGCTCCACGACGGCATCGCGCGCGGCGCAATTGACGCCGGCTATCCGCTCAACGGCAGCGACCTGTATCGAGATCCGCAACCCGGTCAGACCGAAACCTTTGCGCTCGAAGCGGGTATCCCGCCGATCACAACCATGAAACTCAAGCCCTATACGATTGCGGCCGCGCCGCTCTCCGACAGCGTTATAGTCCAGCGCTTTCAGTGGCCCGGAGTTTTAGGATTCGGCCGACGCACTCTCTACCTGCTCAAAACCAATAAGTCCGATTAGGGTACCGGCCAGATCAAGTTTTACAGAATGAGGCTGCTCCACGGCGCCTCGTCTTAGGTTCGACAGAGCTGAATGCGACCAGTGCCGACGCGCACGCACGTTCTCCCGCGGAGTAGATGGAGAATATTGTCTGCGTAAAAAGTAGATGCAGGGATCGACCTGGGAACCAGACATCAAATGCGGGCATTCAACGTTAGGGTACGAAAATTGTACCGACTTCTTGCAACCGTAAACTGATCGAGCCGGATTTCAACCCTGTTAAGCAGATTTCCTCTTATCATGTGCGGGATTTCCAGGAGCGCTGCCCGGCGAAATTCACGCACATGTGGCATGGCGATTGCCACTTAGAGCTGGGTCCCGATCGGGATCAGAGAGAGAGGAGATTAGATAATGCGTTACGTAATAGCATGGTTATTGGGAGTGCCTGTTTCGATTTTGGTGTTGTGGTGCTTGGTCACCCATCTGCTTTAAGAAATATTCTGAATCATTGAACTCCTAGTAAAAAACAAAACCCCTACCGCGATCAGCCACTTCTTGGTCCCTCTCCCACAATCAGCTGTGGGAGAAGGCCAAGGTGGCCTGATACACTTCAAGCAAAACTTTTTAGCGCGGAACACCCTCTTCTGGATGAGAAGAGAACGCAACACTGCCTGTGCGCCAACAGCTTTGTTGATTCGGCATAACGAAGCGTTGGCGGGTGGTAAGAAAACTAAATTCCGGCAGAAATTATGAAACTATAAAAGAATATTCTGGCGGGGAAAATCGCGAGGTCCGGAGCGCTGCGAAAAGCCGCTGAACGTTCCGGACCTCGGCGTTATTGTTAAGGCTAGACTCGTGCCTCGGACGTCGAGGAAATGTCTTCCGCCTTGTTGCGGTCGAAGATTTCCTTCGCGCGCGAGCGTTCATCGCTCTTCGTGGTGTGAACGGAAATCAGGATGTTCCCTTCCTTCACCTTGCCCTCGTAACGTTTTGCCTCGTATTCGGGAATTCCCATGCCGATCAGGGCGCCCGCGAGACCGCCGATTGCGCCGCCCGCTGCCGCGCCGCCGAGCGCCGCCATTATCGGGCCCGCCGCGATGAAGGGTCCGAGCCCCGGAATCGCCAGGGATCCGATGCCCGCCAGCCAGCCGAGCGCACCACCCAGTACGCCGACCACCGCACCGCCGGCAACTGCGCCTTCGGGGGCCTTGGTATGATGCTCATGTGCGAAGTCACGGGTTCCGGACTTGTCGGGAAGCAAAACGGAAACATCGTTGGCCGAAAAGCCCGCGACCCTGAGATCTTCAACAATACGACTCGCCTGAGCCTCGGTTTTCGCAAGACCAAAAACAGCTTTGTCACTCATATAGCGTCTCCTTCCGATCTTCCGATCGGTCTCTTCATTGATTTCCAACGTCCAACTGGTTGTCGACGTTGCCGGCTCCCGCGATCGCGCGTGCCTTGGCTGCGATCAGGGTTTTCTCGCGGGGAGTGTTAACCGGGCCGCGCAGCGTCACCCGGCCGTTGTCCGAGATGATCTTGATGTTCTTCGCGTTGGTGGACAAACGCTTGTCCTTCACAATCGCGCGGCGAATATCGGCCGTCATCTTGATGTCGGTCTTTGACTCCGACTGGCTCGTCGGGGTCAGAGTATCGCCGCCCTTGTCGCGTACGTTTTGAGAGGTGTTATCTGCCGGCGCAGTAGCGGCCGGAGGCTCAGCTTTGCTCGGCTCTTCACTCCGCGCGGGAACAGCCGAAAATACCAGTCCGAGAGCAGCTGCGGAAAACAACAAGTGAAATCGTTTCATGGCGATCTATCCTCGTTCGATCGTTTCAATATCCACACTGGGTTAACAATCAGTAGCAAGAGTGCTGCCAGGCATGCCGCCTGTAGTTTGCTCAAGTTATTGGCGTTTGCGTCCGGAGCGAGCAGTAACTCTAACCGGTGCTGTAACTTTTACGGAACTCGGGCTGAAGCTCATCTATGGGCCGCGCCGCATCCGGCCGCAGCGCGCGCTACTTGATGCACTTAGAGCGCTGTGCGGATGCGCTGGCCGATCGAGGGAATCCAGAAATGGCGGGTGGTTTTACCGGATGCGCAGCATGCGGGCGGCTTGTGGTTGATCGTGGCCTATGATCGAACGCACTTTGTATGGCTCCTCGAGGGTGGCGACCTCCTCTTTTGACAGCTTCACATCCAGCGACTTTACGGCTTCGTCGATGTGATCGAGCCTGGATGTTCCGAATATTACCGAGGTTACGCCGGGAGCCTGGAGGGCCCAGGCTAAAGCTACCTGCGACATGCTCACGCCCTGATCCGTTGCGACCTTTCTGACCGCGTCCTGAACGTCGAAATCCTCGTCGCGGCCATACCAGGCGGCGGCTGATTCGTCGCGTGCAGCCCTGGGGGTGTTGGTCTTGCCGCCGCGCTCGCGGTTGCCGGACAAAAAGCCCTGCGCCAGAGTGTTGTAAGGAACGACTCCGACACCCTGGTCAACGCACAGGGGGATCATTTCGCGCTCTTCCTCGCGGTAGGCGAGGCTGTAGAGGTTTTGCATCGCTGAGAACCGTTGGCCGTACTCGCGCGCGGTGTAAATCGCCTTGGAGAACTGCCAGGCGGCCATGCTACTGGCCCCCAGATAGCGGACCTTGCCCGAATCAATCAGGTAGTCGAAGGCGCCGACGGTTTCCTCGATAGGCGTGGTGAAGTCCCATCGATGCATGTAGTAGAGGTCCACATAATCGGTGCGTAGACGCTTAAGCGATGCCTCGCAGTTCTGGATGATGTGCTTGCGGGACAGGCCCGCCATATTGGGGCCTTCGGCGATGCGCCCGTACACCTTGGTGGCGATGACCAACTCGTCGCGCTTACCCATTTCCGATAGCCATCGTCCGGTGATGGATTCGCTCACACCGGAGGAATAGCGATTGGCGGTGTCAAAAAAATTGATTCCCGCCTCAAGGGCACGGGTGAAATGCGGGCGCGCTTCGGCTTCGTCCAGTATCCAGGGGAACCATTTCTTGTCCCCGTAGGTTCCGCATCCAAGGCAGATCCGTGACACGCTGACGCCGGTGTTTCCCAACCTGGTGTATTTCATGATTTTCTCTCCTCATTGGCGGTATGCAACGTGTCAATCCTTGAGCAGCTCGCGTGCGATTACCACGCGCTGGATCTGTTGGGTACCCTCGTAGATTTGCAGCAGCTTGGCGTCGCGCATCAGCTTTTCCACCGGATACTCGTTAATGTAGCCGTAGCCGCCGAAGATCTGCACCGCGTCGGTGGTAATCTTCATGCAGGCGTCGGCGGAAAAAACCTTGGCGTAACTGGAAATGACATTGCGTGGATTGCCGTTATCGACCGACCACGCTGCCTTACACGTCAGCAGGCGCATCGCCTCGATCTCCACTGCCATGTCCGCCATCATAAACTGCAGCGCCTGAAAATTGGAGATCGGCTGGCCGAAAGCGCTGCGCTGCTTGGAGTACTTGACGCATTCGTCCAACGCGCGCTGGGCGACTCCGGTGGCGATTGCGCCGATTTGCGGGCGGCTGCGCTCAAACGTCTTCATTGCGTATTCGAAGCCTTGCCCTTCGTTTCCGATCAGCGCGGCTGTGGGCACGCGCACGTTGTCGAACACGATCTCACCGGTGTCCGCGGCGCGCTGCCCGAGCTTGCCATGCATGCGGGTACGAGTGATGCCGGGCAAGTTTGCGGGCACCACGAAGCAGGAGATCCCCTTATGGCGCTTGAGGCGGTCTGCGGTCGCAAACATCGTGTACCAATCCGCCACGGAGCCATTGGAGATGAAATGCTTGATGCCGTTTATGACGAAGCTGTCGCCGTCGCGATGATAGCTGGTAGCCATCGCCGCCACGTCGGAGCCGGCGCCGGGCTCGGTGATGGCGAAGGCGCAGAAGCGCAGGTGACTCATTAGTTGCCCAAGGTAATAGCGCTGTTGTTCGTCGCTGCCGGCGATCAGGAGCGGCAGGGCGCCCAGGTCGTTTGCGGCGATCGCATTGGCCATCCCGGAGCATCCGTAATTGAGTTCCTCGGTGATGAGGCAGACGTCGAGCACGCCCATGCCGGGGCCGCCCAACTCTTTGGGCACCGCAAAGTTGATCAGCCCCGCGGCGAATGCTTTTTCGCATACGTCGCGGGGAAAGATCGCCTGTTCGTCGTACTGGCGGGCGCGCGGGATGATTTCCTGCGCCGCGAACCTGCGCGCCAGCTCTTTTAGTTCTTTCTGCTCGTCGGTCAGGTCGAACCTCAGCATTGGCTTGGCTCCTTTGTGTCGCCGGCACGAGGTCTTTGAGAACTGCGGCCGATGCCGTAACAATCGCCCGCAGCTTGCAAAAGGGCAAGGCAGCGGATACAACCAGCGCAGGTTCGCGTCGGCGGGCGTTGCTCAATCGCGGGCGCATCCAAGCGAAAAGAGAGGAAGCGTAATGGCACTTGTCATCATCGCAAGAATGAAGGCCAAAGCGGGACGTGAAAACGAGTTGGAGGCGGCGTTCCGCGACATGATCAAGAAAGTCCGCAGCGAGCCGGGATGCCAGCAGTACATCCTGCATCGCGCGCTGAAGGATCCGACCCAGTTTGCGTTCTACGAAGTTTACGCGGATAAGGACGCGTTGGATTTCCACGGCAAGACTCCGCACATGGCGGAATTGCGCTCAAAGCTCGGCGACATGATCGAGTCCACCACGCTGGATGTCATGAGTGAGATCGACCGAAGGTAAGGAGCAGCGGCGCGTTCAGCCGCAACCCACATAACCGCAAGGACTTACCGCTCGCTCACGCTCGCGGCCAGGATCGAATCGTTGCAGCCGCAAGCGTCAGCGAGCGGTTGTTTTTTGGGTCGCACGAGTTTGCCGTGCGTGATCGTTCCGATGGTGGTAGTTTGAGCCGAGCAGGAGAACCGAGCCATGGCTGAAGAAGCAAGACAGGAATTCAAGGTAATCGGAACGCGTCCGGTGCGGCACGACGGCGTGGACAAGGTGACGGGGCGCGCCAAATACGGCGCGGATTACGCGTTTCCGGACATGCTTCATGGCAAGATCCTCCGCAGCCCGCACGCGCATGCAATTATCAAGTCAATCAAGACCGAAAGAGCGCTGGCGCTGCCTGGAGTCAAGGCGGTCCTGACCGGCGATGAAATTCCGGAGTTGCCCGACAAGGCGGAACCGATCGGCGAAGTGCCAACCAATCTGCGTCATACCGCGAACAACTGCCTGGCGCGCGGCAAGGTGCTTTACAATGGCCACGCTGTGGCCGCGGTGGCAGCGACCTCACCGCATATCGCCGAGGAGGCGACCAATCTGATCGAGGTGGAGTACGAAGTGCTGGCCCCGGTGCTGGACGTGTATCAGGCGATGGCGCCTAACGCGCCGATCCTGCATCCGGAACGTCGCTCCAAGGAGTCGCCGGACAAGCCGAGTAATATTACCAGCCACGTCCAATTCAAAGGCGGGGATCTCGACAGCGGTTTCAAGCAGGCCGACCACATCATAGAGCGGCAGTTCGAAACCAAGATGGTCCATCAAGGATACATCGAGCCGCACAACGCGCTGGGGATTTACAGCCCTGACGGTCACGCCACCGTTTATACGTCAACCCAGTCTCCGTTTGAGACACGCCAGTTGACCGCGTTGCTGGCCGGGATGTCGGAGGGCGACCTCAAAGTGGTCCCAGCCGAGATTGGCGGGGGATTCGGCGGCAAGCTGGTGGTTTACATGGAGCCGTTGGCCTTGTTGCTATCGAAGAAAACAGGCCATCCGGTGAAATTCGTGATGAGCCGGGCGGAAGTGCTGCGCGCGACCGGGCCGACTTCAGGCTCCTCGATGAAGGTAAAAATCGGCGCCACCAAGGATGGCAAACTGGCGGCCGCCGAAGTGTGGCTGGCGTACGAAGCGGGCGCGTATCCAGGTTCTCCGGTGGGCGCCGGCGCGATGACCGCGATTAGCTGCTACGAAGTGCCTAATTTCCTGGTTGACGGTTACGATGTGGTGGTGAACAAGCCCAAGACTGCGGCGTATAGAGCGCCGGGTGCTACCAACGTGGCTTTTGCGGTGGAGACGGTACTCGACGAACTTGCGGAGCGATGCGGCATGGATCCGATCGATTTCCGCATTAAAAACGGCGTGAAGCAGGGCAGCGCGCGTGCCTTTGGACCACCATACAAACGCATCGGGTTTGTGGAGACATGCCAGGCGATCAAGGACAGTCCGCATTACAAATCCAAGCTGGAAGGGCCATTTCGCGGGCGCGGCGTGGCCTTTGGCGTCTGGTTCCACGCCGGCGGCCAGTCATCAGCGGTGGTAAACGTGCATAACGACGGCACTGCGAGCGTGATGACCGGTTCAGTGGATATCGGCGGCAGCCGCGCCTCGATGGCGATGATCGCGGCGGAGGTGTTGGGATTGGACCCGGCCAAGGTGCGGCCGATGGTTGCTGATACGGATTCGATCGGATACACGGCGATGACCGGCGGCAGCCGCACTACGCATTCCACCGGAGTGGCGGTGTTCGAAGCCGCACAGGACGCGGTGCGCCAACTCAAGGATCGCGCCGCCCGCCTGTGGCAAATCAAACCGGAAGATGTGGATTTCGTAGACGGTAAGCTGGTCTCCAGGAACAACGGCGTACCGCCGATGACAATCAAGGAACTGGCCGCGAAATTCGGGCGTACGGGCGGCCCGGTAAGCGGGCAGGCGGGAGTCAGCGCGCGGGGCGGAGTAGGCACTTTTGCCGGATGCTGCGTTGACGTGGAAGTCGATCCGGAAACCGGCAAGGTTCAGATTTTGCGCGCAACTGTCGCGCAAGATGCCGGCAGAGCGATACATCCCAGTTACGTCGAGGGCCAGATGCAGGGCGGCACCGTGCAGGGGATCGGCTGGGCGCTGAATGAAGAGTACGTCTACGACGAAAAGGGCAACCTGAAGAACGCAGGATTTCTCGATTACCGGATGCCGACCTGCCTGGACTTGCCGTTGATCGAAACGCGGATCGTTGAGGTGCCTGGGCCAGACAATCCGCTGGGGATCCGCGGTGTTGGTGAGGTATCGATCGTGCCGCCGCCGGCTGCGGTGGCTAACGCAGTTTACCGGGCAATCGGCGTGCGCATCAACGGGCTGCCGATGTCGCCGCCCAACGTGCTCAAGGCGATTAAAAGAAGGTAGGCCGGATGCGGCGAGGATCCGTACAGGATCCCCACCCCATTCCGGATTGCGCCTCCCGTCATCGTTACAATGGAATAATTGATGGAACTGCTGGCAAACTGCCGGCAATGACCTGTTGCGTCGAATGCCGGGCTTGTATAGCGCTGATCTGTCATGCGCAACAGAAAGTTCGCCGGGGCTGGAGTTGAAATCAACTGCGTGGATTATGGCGGCGAGGGGCAGCCGCCGCTGCTCTTCCTGCACGGCGGGTCGGCCTTTGGTCATTGGTGGGACTTCGTGGCGCCGTCGTTTTGCGCACAGTTCCATACCCTGGCGATGGACATGCGCGGGCATGGCGAGAGCGGCTGGTCGGGTTCGGGCGCTTATGGGATGGGGGATTATGCGGACGACGTTGCCGCGATGGTGAAAAGCTGGGGCCTGGGAGCGCCAGTGCTGGTGGGTCATTCGCGCGGCGGATTGGTGGCGCTAACCTACGCCGCGGCGCATCGCACAAGAGTGCGCGCCCTCGTGGTAATCGACAGCCTGCCGCAAACCACCCAGGAAATGCTGACCTGGACCGAATCCATGAAGACCTGGAAGCCGCGCCGTTATGCGACGCTCCAGGAGGCGTGCGCGAGCTTCAGGTTGTTACCAGCGGAGACACACGCCACGCCGGCGATGCTGAATCAGATTGCCCGCCATGCCTACCGGCAGGAGGAGGACGGAGCGTGGGTGGTAAGAATCGACCCGCGATGCCGCGCACGCGACCCCTTCGACGTGTTCGATTACCTGCCGGCGATTAGTTGCCCGGTCCTGATTGTAAAGGCTGCGCTCAGCCCGATGATAACGCTAGAGGTGGCGAGGCAGATGGCGATGGCGGCGCCGCAAGGATCAATGGCCGAGATTGAGGACGCTTACCATCACGTGATGCTGGACAATCCTCCGGCGCTGGTGCGCGCGCTGAATGCGTTCCTGGCGCCGATTGAGCCACGGAAGGGTTAGCACTGCCAGACTGATTCTATCGACGCCAGGAAAGGCGGCGCCGGCGTTGAGCTACCGGCTGAGGTGTCAGTTTGTGGGCCGGCCGTACGGTTGCGGCAGTGACGGCAACCGCAACAACCAGACATATGAGAGCGGGGATGATCGACATAAGAGTAATTCCTTTGGAAGTTGTCCGAGGCCCCGGTCCATTAAGCGAATCTAGCAGCGTCGGATCCGATTAGACTCAAAGAGCAATAGCTGTGCCGCCACGGCTCTAACCGGGAGGCCCCATATTGCGTTGGTTTTTACGGAGGACTCCGCCTGTAAGCTGCACGCCCGGGCGGCGTCTTGGCGGTGACGCCAGGGTGGCGTAGGAAACTGTGGCTGCTATGCCCGGTTATCCTTATGCCAACGCTGGTTTTGCCGCCTGAGCGTGCGAATGGGCTTGACTGTTGCAGCGGCAACAAAGATCGCCAGAATCAAACTTGCAAGGCCCGGAATTAGAAGCATTTCACAAGTATTCCTGCCCGATTACCAGAAACTTCAGAGGCCCTATTCGTATCAATAATCGTTATGGCGATACTCCTCGTTCTGGATATGATTGCCAACAACGTAACCGGTTCCCGCGCCGAGCACGCCTCCGATCGCGGCACCGGCACCCGGAGCTCCTACCGTTGACCCAACTATCGCGCCGCCCCCTGCGCCGACTGCTCCACCGAGGAGAGTGCCTTTTTCACGAGTGGTGAGAGGAGCACCTGAGCAACCGGCCAGCAGCATCGCGGCGCCTAATCCGGCTGCGATGATTGACTTTCGCATCACTAGAACCTCCATTCATAGGCAGCGACAAGCAATAAGCATCAGAAAGGATGGTCGCTGTCCGCCTTAGGTAGGAGAGCAAATACCTTGCCACCGCAAAAACATATGAAGCCTTGAGAGAATCCGCCCCCATTCAAGGCTCCGAGGCTTGAAGCATGTAAGAAGGAAACAGTCGGCTGCGTCGAGCCGGTGCCGCGAAATGAACAAACACGTAGTGAACGAATACGGTGCAATTTAGCACGCGGTCAGAAAATACAAGAAGCGAAGAAAAGCGGTGGAAGCAAGCGAACAAGGGTCTGGTCCGGGCGAGGCAAACTGGCATTCAGAACCCGCGAGCCGATACGATTGCCTCTAAACAGAATGTAGCATAGCCTGACACCGCGATAAGATTTGTATATTGCTCGGTGGATGGATGTTGATTGCGAACACCATGTAAAGGTTTTGAAACCAAGCTCATTCTCTGTATATATTATGCGTCGCGGCGATAGGCTGCTTAAAAGAAGCGGGAGCGGCTGTTGAAGAATCAGGGATTAGCGAAGGGGCGATCATTAACCAGACGGAGGAAGAGGAAGTGATGAACGACAAGGAAGACGGCAAACTTGCGGTTGGAAAGAGTTTGGCGCTATTCGGTGCGGTCGGAGCGGTGGTGGCGCTGCTCGCTGCTGTGGCGGTGGGGTGCGGGAGCAGCAGCTCATCGATAGCGCCGTTTGCGGGCGTGTGGGTGGCCAATGGCGGCGGTGCAAATGTCGAGCACTTCTCAGGGAACGAGATAAGCGTTCTCGCCGGTGTATTCAATCTGCCACCGACAACCTTCCTTAACACCAAGGTCTTCACCTCTCCACAGGACACTACATTCGACAGCTCCGGCACTATGTGGGTGGTTGACGGTGGTAAGAACGATGGGCTGGGAACGGGGGCAGCGGTTTTTGCGTTCGTTGCCGCGCAGCTCGCGCATCTAAATAGTCAACCCGCGCCGGCGCCCGGCGTGATAGTCAAGCCGGTGGTGGGAGTAAATAACTTGTTCAACTTCCCACAATTCGCGGCCTTTGACACAGCCGGCAACCTGTGGGTCAGCGATTCCGCCAATAACGCGATCTTCGAATTCACTGCCACCCAGATAAAGTCGCCCCTGGTGGCGTCGCCCAACGCGGTGCTCGTCAGTGCCGGTTTCAACGGCCCGCTGGGAATTGCCTTTGACGGCACGGGGAACCTGTGGATTTGCAATAACGGCGGCACGACCATCGTGGAGATCGCCGCCGCGGTGGTTAACGCGGCAAGTGCGTCGGGAGGCACAGTAACAGTGACGCCGGCTACCACGCTTAACAGCGACGGCCTTGCGACTCCGAGCATCAACAACCCGTGGGGTATTCTGTTCGACGGCAGTGGCAACATGTGGTTCACCAATGAGCAGCTTACTCCCCCAACCGGCGACCCGAACGGCACAGTGGTGGAATTCACCGCCACTTCGATCGCAGGTGGTGGAGCCCTCACGCCCGCGCCTAACGTGACCCTGCACGCTACTTCGGTTGGCGGAACCACGAGTTTCGGCGATCCCAACGGTATCAGCATGAACTCTGCGGGTAACATCACTGTGGCCAACGCCGGAAACAGCAGTCTGGCGGAATTCACTGCCGCCCAGATCACGACCACGGGAAGTCCAGTACCGCACGTGTTCTTCGTTGGGGCGGCGACGACGCTGATAGGACCGACCGGCTTGACCTACGGTCCGCTTAGCTTGCAGTAAGGTTTGCTTCGAGCCGCGGCGCCCGGATCGAGTGGGCTCCAGAGCTCCTGCTCGCAGCGAGAATGACGCAAAAGGCGCACCGCCCGTTAAGGTGGTGCGCCTTTTGGCGTTAAGGGCTGATAAAGCCTCTCGAGCCGGCCGTGATGCTTGCGCGCTTCAGTGCAGCGTGAAGCCACCGCCCGGAGCGTTACCCGAGCTGCTGAAGGGCACAAACGGCGGGTTGAGGGCCTGCACGTATGATGGACCGGGTACCGCAGTTGCGGGCTTGGTGAAAGTGAAGCGGTTATCGTTGACGAAGGTCAACGGGATCTTGGGCTTGCCGCCGGATCCCAGGCCACCGAGGTTCACTGCGCCGCCACCCTGCGCGTTGAAGAAATTAATTACCGTCAGGGTCGAAAAGCCGTTGCCGTTAACGGTCAGGATGGTGCCCGCCTGGGTGACCGACGTGACGTTGATCCGGGCTCCGATTGGCACCGAAACCGCATTGCTCTTCTTGATGTAAGTCTTCGCGGCGGTGGCGTCGCTCACTACGAAGGATCCCGGTCCAGTGGGAGGAGAGTTGAGCGCGCCTTTAGCCGGGAGCGGGAAGCTCAACAGGGTCTTGCTCAGTCCGGGGTTGCCAGGGTTTAGGAAAAACGGCCCGACCTTCCCGCCTGGACAGGCACAGAACAGATCGACTGCGACGCCGTTGACGGTATCGAAGGTTAGTCCGCCAAGCTTGACCATAGTGCCTTGAGACACCACGGTCTCGACATTGTCGGTGGCGTAACTGGGATTTGAGCTGGTTGCCGACAGCCCGACGCCGTTGATGGCGGTCAAGCTGGGGATACCCGCGGCGGGAGATCCCTCGAGCAGGGCGGTCCCAAGGTTGGAAGCAAGGAAGCCCTTGTCCTTGTTGACTACCTGTACAGAAACGAAACCTTGCCCGGGGCTGACGGTGGACGGGACGTTGATTGTCAGTTGAGTCGCGCTCTTCGTTGTCGGGCTTAGGGGACCCGCGTTGACCGGACCGCCGGAGGTTGCGACGAAGAAGTTGGCTACCGAGCCGGGGGTAAAGCCGGTGCCTTGTATGACGAAGCTGGCCCCCACCAGGATCGTTGCCGGGACACTTGTGATGACTGGAGTTCCGGGCTTGGGTGTCGGGGTTGGCGACGGCGTGAGCGTCGCTGCCGGTGTGTGGGTTGCGGTCGAAGTAGCCAGCGGCGGCGTGTGCGTTGCGGTATGGCTGGGGGTGCGGGTCGGCGTGCTGGTGGGGGTGCGAGTTGGCGTCGGAGTGATCGTACGCGTCGCGGTTGCTGTCACGAGCGCTCCGGTGAAGGTCCATACTCCGCGCCCGTGGGTGGCGGCCGCCACGACACCGTGGGCAGTTTGCAACTCGTAAACCGGTGCGTTCGGCATCGTGCCGACGTTGGCATTGTCCCAACTCGTTCCCAGGTTGCTGGTGTGGAAAACTCCGATATCGGTTCCGACAAACAGGCTGGTGGAAGGAGAGGCCGGATCGAAAATCACGCTGAGCACCGGGATGTCAGGTAATGCCAGGCTGATATCGGTCCAGTGACCACCGGTGTCGGTGGACATGAACACGTGCCCGCCGACTCCGTTCATGAAGCCAGAAGCGGTGACGACCACCATATGGGGACTGAGCGGCGAGACCGCCACACCGGTCAGCGGCCTCGCCTTTACTCCCGGGGGAGTGATGTTGGTGAATGCCGGCGGAATTGCGCTGGCATTCTGGGTAACCCAAGCGAACGGCCAGCGGGCGGACCTGCCGCTGGTAACCGCGTAAATTATGTCGCGATTGGTCGGAGCGATGGCCAGTGCAGTAATGTTGCAGTTTTCGCCGACACTGCATCCTCCCGTCAAATCGCCGCTGATTGAGGTCCAGGTTGGAGGACTGCCGGTAGCGCCGTCGCAGACAAAAAGCGAGGTGGGGCCGGTATGGTGACAGGACTGCCAAACCCGGTTGGTTCCCGCCACGAGGTGCTCGTCGTTGGCTGGATCGGCCACGAACGGCATATAGAACTGAACCGGATCGGTGGCCGGCGGCGCAATATTGTTGAAGGTGCCGAAATTTCCTGACGTGCTGGAGCGCAGCAGACTCAGACCGCCGGTGGCAAGCGGGTCATCGGGGGTCTGTTCACTCGCCTGTTCGGTGAAGAAGATGGTCGGGTTTTTCTGATCGATCAGCGTATGACCTCCGTCGCCGTCTTCGGTATGGTTCCACACCAGGCTGCTGCCGTCGGTCATGTTGGTGCCGTTGTCCTGGGTGCCGCCGACCAGGACGCCGGTGATCGGATGCAGCGCTATGCCCTGGAACTGGGTGATTCCCAGCCCCGTGTTAAGCGATTTCCAGTGGATGCCTCCGTCGATGCTCGTGTAGAGGCCGCCGTCGTTGCCGATATACAAGGTGCCATTGTTGAATCTGAAGACGTGATGGTCGCCATGCGTGCCGCCACCGATGAATTGAAAAGTCCCCGCCGCGTCGGTCGAGCCGTAGATGCCTTGGAGACCCACGTACACGTTATTGTTGTTGTTGGGATCGACCGCCATCGCGAGGTCAAAATCTCCCTGGCTTTCTTTGATACAGGGCACCGACGGCAGACTTCCGCGCTTGGCAAATGTCTTGCCCTTGTCAGAAGAAACATAGATGGCCTGGAAGGTAGATGGATTGATAGGCGTGGTGTTCGTGACGTAAAGATTCGATCCGTCCGCGGTCATATCGATCGCGAAGCGCAGCCCGGGCGCGACGCCCGTGGCTTTAGCCCAGGTGCTCCCCTGGTCAGTGGACCTGAAGAACCCGTTATCGGTGCCGCCGATTCCGGTGTAAACGTTGGATGCGCCGGCGAAGTTCACAGGGGTGGGCTCAATGAAATCCTCCGCGCAATTGATGTCACAGACGATGTTGTCGAGGCTCAGCGAACCTTTGAAGGCGCCGCCGACAAAGCTACCTTTTAGAACGAGTTCCGGAGAACCGTGCGCGCTGCTGCCAAAGCAATTGAGGAAGTCAACCGATGAACCGTTGAGATCGGGCGCGTGGCCGAAGCAATGCCAGGCGCTGTCGACGGGGTTTTTCGCGGTTGGCGGCTGGCCACTGTAATCGTCGCATATTCCGCCGTCGGCGATATCGCCCGCCGCGGGAGACTGCTTCATCGAGATGGTTCCGGTCAGATCGTAGCCGCCGCTGGGGCTGGTATGCGCCTCGATGAGAAAGGGATTGGGGTCCGAGGCGTTGTTGGGATTGTAGGCGGTCAGCGTTGCCTGTCCGGGCGGAGTTCCGGCACCCTCGCATGAGTCGCCGCCGGAATCGAACACAGTCCCCCTGAAAGGACCGGCAAAGCTTTGCTCAATCAGGATGTCATAAGGGCTGCCGTCGCCGTCAGGGAACGGACCGATAGTTGCCGGCGGCAAGCCATTTGAACCCGATCCCGACAGCATATTCCAGCTCACGCCGCCGTCGGTCGATTTATACAGCCCATTGGCGCCGGTGGTTTCAACGTGGAATTCCTCCGATGAACCGCCACTGAACCCAAAGGTCACTCCGCCGTACAAGACATTGGGATTGGCGTCGTCCACCCTGAGGCTGACAAAGCTCAGGCGATCGAAGATATCGGCTGCAAGCTGCGTCCAGTGGTCGCCGCCATCGACGGATTTCAGGAGGCCCTGCCCATACAGGTTTTGAGTACTGAAGTCGCCGTTGCCGGTGCCGACGTAAACGATGTCCCTGCCGCCCTTGATCGCGACAACCGCAAGAGCACCTGCCGCAATTGAAGCTTCGTGGTCCGTCATCGGCTTCCACGTGGTTCCGCCGTCGCTGCTTTTCCATATCCCGCCGCCGGCAGCGCCGACGTAAATGCCCTCGTTGCCGAAGCCGAGCGAAAGGATACGGCCACTGGCGCCGATCCGGGCTATGGTGCAAGCGCCGCTTGCGTCGTCGCCCTGGGCGCCGGTCAAACCCGCCGGTCCGATGAAGGTCCATTTGCCAGCCGATGCGCTCAGCGAAGGCATCGATTGGGCCAGCTTGAGCGCGCGCGTGCGCGCCATAAACGGCACACCGTTCGCGGTACCCAGCAGGCCTGATTGGTTGCGTTCAAGCATCCGGCCGTCCGATCCGTTCTCATTGAGCGCAACTTCGTTTGCAGCCGATTGCTCTATACGTGCCTGAAGCAATACTGAGCAGGCAAGAGCTAGGCCGATGATAAGAAAAAATATCCAGCTCAACCGGGACGCAGAAATTTGCTTTACGTTAAGTCGCACAGGCGTTCCTCCAACGGCGTCCAACACAGCCGGATGATGTCAAATAACACTCAAACTATCTTCAGTTTGCTCAGATGGCAAATGATTGGTAAAACTCTGCAGTTTGCAAAAAAATACCAGCCATTTATGAAAGCCGCATTCGGGTTGGATTTGGAAATTGGAGAACGATAACAACGCGATGCTATACTGTCGCAAGGCGAATAGACGTTCTTCAAACGCCGCACCATCCGCGGCCTGTTCCTTTCCGTGGGTTTCGCGCGTGGAGGAAGGGGCGAGCGGTAAATGGAGCTCGTTGTGAGATTGCTGAGCTGCATTTTTCTTCTGGTAAGCCTGGGTTTTTTGTGCGCGTCGTTGGTGGCGGGACTCGGATACGGCCAGTGGACCGTCGCCGCCGTGACGGGACTGTGGTCGCTTTGCACCGGGCTGTACGCTACGGATGCAGCGGCGGGGGCGGAAGACTGACGGTATCCGGTGATTCGCGCAGGGGAGAGGAAGACTGGCATCCCTTCGCCATGTCCCCGCGCACTCGATGCGAGCTGCCCGGTATTGGACAGAGTCCGGGCGAGCAGCCGGCATTATGTGTTTCCAAGCACGCGTCTTTTGAAATGCGGGCCGCAATCCTGACAATGTCCCAAGTGCTATCGAACACCTTCTCCTGCCTTTGCACTAAAAGCCGCAACTGGCAGCGCGGACAGTATTGAGCACTGCAATTGTGTATTAGTGGCGCGCTGGCTTCGGACGTGATATCTTAGTTAATACTCAGGTCTGGCACTATTAGGATATTACCACTTTTGTATCGGCAGGTAATTGAGTGCGTTGCGCTCAACCTGCTAGTAACTGGTCGCGGATTTGCCGGCGCGGCCGATGGAGTCAGTGTGGAGTCGGGCGAGCGGGGCGGGGAGGCGGGGCTGCCAATCGGCAGCGAGATTGCGGCGCGGGTGATGCGCGATCTGGCGACGGCCGCGACGGCGGTGGTGCGATGGCGGCGCGAGGCGCGTGAGGCTGATCGGTTCTTGTCGGGACGCCAATGGCATCCTGCAGATGAGGCCCGGCTTAACGACGAGGACCGTCCCACCGCGGTATTCAACTTCGCGCAAAAGTATATCCGAATCGTCGCGGGTACCGAGAAGCACAACCGCCAGGACGTGGTGTTCGTCCCGCGGATGCCGCAGCGCGAGCTGACCAATGCGGCAGGTGAACTGGCCTCGGCGGTTTACAGCTCAGTTATCGACGGCTGCAACGGACCTGAAGAGCGCTCGCAAGCCTTCGAGGACATGTTGGTGCGCGGTATGGGCTGGACCAACTGCCGGCTTGATATGGAGCTGGCGGCCGAGGGCCGGATCATGCTGGAGCGTGTCGATGGCATGAAGATGCATTGGGACCCTGCCGCGCGCAAGCAGAACCTGGAGGACTCGCGCTGGGTCGCGTGCGAAGAGGAAATCCCGATGCGTGACGCGTGCCGGCGCTGGCCAGCCAAGGAGCGCGAGCTCAAGCTGGCGGAATTCTTGCGCCAGGATCGGCCGCAAGACGAGCCCGACGTCGTAGAGCACGTAACGCCAATCGATTATCAGCCGGAGAACGAGACCGTGATTCCCGGTGGCCCGCCGGCCGGATATGTGCGGGTGGTCGAGTATCAGTTTTACGAGGTTGAACCCGTCTACCGTCTGGCGGATGCGCAAACCAACCAGGTCAGGGAACTCGATGAGCGCCAGTTCGATACGCTGCGCCGGCGGTTGGAGGGGGCGGGTGTGGTGTTCGTCGATCGCGAGGCGCTGTCGGCGGCGGAACAGCCGCAAGCTCAGACTGCCGTGATTCCCTACGTCAGGCAGGAGCGGCGGGTGTACAAACGATGCTTTACCGCCGGTGCGGTCGAGCTGGAGTCAGGGCCTCTGCCGGTACAGGGCGTCGGTTTTACCTACAAGGCATTGACGGGGAGCTTCGATGCGCACGACAAGGTATGGCGCGGCCTGCTGCACGTGTTGATGGATCCGCAGCGCTTTGCCAATAAGTTCTTTAGCCAGACGCTCCACATCATCAACAGCAACGCCAAAGGAGGCCTGCTGGCTGAGGCGACCGCGTTCGCGGATCCGGTTAAGGCCGAGCAGGACTGGGCGAATCCCAGCGCACTGATCCTGCTGGAGGACGGAGCGCTGTCTGGCGACCGGCCGCGGATTCAGGAGCGCAGCCGGCCCTCGTTGCCCGACGGCACTTTCGTGATGCTCAAATGGTGTATCGACGCACTGGGAGGAGTGTCGGGGATAAATCCCGAGCTTTTAGGCTCCACCACCGGCGACGTGCCGGGCGTGGCGCAGCGCCAGCGTCAAATCCAGGGGATGACCATCAATGCGGGTTACTTCAGCGCTCTGACGCGATATCTGCGCGAGGAAGCGCGTTGTGTATTCGAGTTCATCCGAAACTATGTTGCGGATGGAAGGATGGTGCGCTTGGGTGGGCCTTACAACGCGCGCGCTATTCCGCTACTGCGG
>Ga0126381_100000730_pt1 | contig 36054 bp, 36 predicted proteins | sample PanSoiMetPlot_28_FD_96465 | JGI IMG/M metagenome (GOLD analysis project Ga0126381, IMG submission 96465) | Tropical forest soil microbial communities from Panama - MetaG Plot_28 | ecosystem: Environmental > Terrestrial > Soil > Tropical forest > Bulk soil | place: Panama | collected 2016-02-17 | reverse complement strand
GATCACGCAGGACGTGCCGGCGCAGAAGGAGTCCTGGGCGGCGGCGTTGGCCGCCCCGCCCGCGCTGAGCGGGGAGATGTTGGCGGTGGTGTTGTCCGAGGCGCGCCGCACCTGGTACAGCGGACCGCTGTAGGCCGCGAACAGCGCCCGGGTGGTGGAGTGCGCGGCCACGCACGTGTTGCCGGCCGCCGCGTAGATGTCGCACGGGCCCTGCGCCGCGGCTCCGGCCGGCCCGCCGCCGGCCACCGTCCCGGCAGCCACCGCCGCGGCCATGCCCAGCGCCACCGCGACGCCGGCCGGCAGCATCCGCAGCCCCGCCCGGCCAGGTCGCCATCCGAATGATCTGACAGTCATCGTTGAACGTGTCCTTTCTCATCAGTGCACCTGTTTCCGGCCAGCCCGATAGTGCCAGCGACAGTGTTAGCGATAACAACCCTTCGTTCCGGATAAATAAAGGCCGCTGCCACTTACGGAGCTGCCCGCTAGTGTGAACGCTAACAAAAAGTCTGTCAAGGCATCCGTTACACGAAGTCCCCGCTGATCACAACCGCGCGGTCCGGGCCGCCCCGGCTGCCCGACCTGCCCCGCGGTCGCGGAAAATTACCGGCCAATACTGGGGTAAAAAGATCAGGTGGGACTCACATACGAGCAGCGCGGGTCCGGGCCGCCGCTGGTGCTGCTGCACGGCCTGGGGCACCGCCGCCAGGCCTGGCACCCGGTCCTTGACAGGCTCACGCCGCACCGCACCGTGATCACCGTGGACCTGCCAGGCCACGGCGATTCCCCGCCGCTGCGCGCGGCCGATGGGCACACCGCGGTCACCGCCATCGCCGCGGCGGTCTTCGCGCTTTTCGACGGCCTCGGGCTCGACCGCCCCCACGTGGCGGGCAATTCCCTCGGCGGCGCGCTCGCGCTGATCGCCGGCGCGCGCGGCCGGGCGGCCACCGTGACCGCGCTGTCCCCGGCCGGCTTCTGGGCGCACCGGTGGCACTTCGGCTACGCGAAGGCGACGTTCATGTCCGCTCAGCTAGCGGGCTCGGTCGTCCGGCCGGCGGTGCCTGCCCTGGCGCGCAGCACGGCGGGCAGGTGGCTGATGGATGGCGCGTTCGTCGCCAGGCCGTCGAGGATGCCCGCGGAGCAGGCCGTCGCCGACGCCGCCGCGTTCTTCGCCGCGCGCCGCGCCGTCCGCGCGGTCCTCGCGGACCGGGTCTCGTTCGCCGAGGCCATGCCGCCCGGCGTCCCCATGACGATCGCATGGGGCGACCGGGACCACCTGCTGCCGCCGAGCCAGGCGCGCGTCGCACGGCTGCGCCTCCCGGAAGCCAGGTTCGTGTCGCTTCCCGGCTGCGGGCACGTGCCAATGACCGACGACCCGGCGCTGGTCGCCAGCGTCCTCCTCGAAGGCAGCGCTTAGGAGAGGCGCTCGCGCAGCGGCATCCCGGCCTTGCGGTACGCGTCGTCGATCAGCGCCATCGTGGTGACGGCGCTCGCCGCGGTCGTGGGGAACGGCGTGCCGTCAACCACGGCGGCCGCGAACGCGCGCAACTGCCAGGTGAACGTCGTGTCGCCCGCGTCGTCTTCGGCGCCGCGCAGTTCCGCGGCCCGCTCGTCGGAAAGCACGGCGCCGTTTCGTGTCACGATCAGCCGGCCATCGTGCGCGTTGATGAAGTTACGCAGCCACAGGTGCCCCGTGTCGCCGATCACGTGCACGTCGGCGCGGAATTCACCGTCGCGGGTGAACGCCGAATCGAACCAGCCGGTCATGCCGCCGGGGAAGGCCAGCCGTCCGGCGGCCGCGCGGTCCACGAGCCCGCCGGGCAGCGGGTCGGCGACCGCGTCGGCTACCTCGGGTTCCGGCTCGCCCGCCGCCTCGCCCGCCAGCCGAATGCAGTCGATCGCGTAGCACCCGCCGTCCATCAGCGCGCCGCCGCCGACCGCGAAGTCATACCTGATGTCGCCCATGTCAGGGATCGCCCAGCTCGTCCAGGCCTGAACGTGCGACGGCACGCCGATGGCGCCGTCCCGGATCAGCGCCGCCATGCGGTGCACGAGCGGGTGGTACCTGTAGTGCATCGCCTCCATCACCACAAGGCCCGCCGCGCCGGCCGCGGCGTCGACGTCCCGGGCCTCGGCGGCGTTGGAGGCGAACGGCTTCTCGCACAGCACGTGCTTGCCCGCCGCCAGCGCGCGCAGCGTCCATGGCGCGTGCAGCGCGTTCGGCAGCGGCACGTAGACGGCGTCGATGTCAGGTGAGGCGAGCAGCTCCTCGTACGACCCGTACGCCACGGGGATGTCGTGCCGCGCGGCGTACGCCTGCGAGCGCGAGGAGTCGCGCGCGGCGACGGCGGTCACGGTCACCGAGGGAACCGCGCGGGCGGGCGCGATCAGCGCCCGGGCGGTGATCCGCGCCGCCCCGAGGATGCCGATCCGCAGCGGCTCGCTCCGCGCCGCCCCGCTTCGCGGCGCCCCGCTCGCCGGGCCGCTCATGACCGCCCGTCCGGGGCTAGCGCCTCGAGCACCTCGCTGGCCCGCAACACCGCGCGGCCCTCGTCACCTGCCGGGTCGCCGACCACCGGATCCCAGTTCATGTCGTAGAACACTTCTGTGACACCGCAGCTTTCCAGCCACGCGACGTCCTGGCGGATCTGCTCATAGCTCCCGGACAGTAGCACCCGTTCGCCGGTAACCGAAGACTCCACCGCCTTTCCCGCGCGCACCACGCCGCGGCAGACGATCCGCAGCGGTCCGCGCCCCGCCGCCGCCGCTGCCTCCTGGACGATCTTCGCGGCCTCGGCGATCTTCGACAGGTCCGCGCTGCTCGCGGTGACCCATCCGTCGGCGATCCGTCCGGCGCGGTCCATCGCGGGCCGCGACATGCCGCCGAGCAGGATGGGCGGCCCCGGCCGCTGCACGGGCCGCGGGTCCTGCCGCCCCGCGGGGATCTCGTAATAGGACCCGTGGAAGCCGGCGTCGCCGGTCCACAGCGCGCGCAGCGCCGCCACGTACTCCCGCGTCCGCGCCCCGCGGCCCGCCGTGGACGCGCCCGACCCGGTGAACTCCTCGGGCAGCCAGCCGATCCCGATGCCAAGGTCGAGCCGCCCGCCGGACAGCACGTCGACGGTGGCCGCCTGCTTGGCGAGCAGCAGCGGCGACACGAACGGGTGGTTGACGATCGCGACGCCGAGCCGGATCGACGACGTCACGGCCGCGGCGTAGCCGAGCGCGACCAGCGGGTCGAGCACGCTGCGGTACACCGGCGCCAGCGCCGGTTCCCTCGGCACAAGCAGCCGCTGGAACGTCCACAGCGACCGGTAGCCCAGCCGCTCGGCCCGCCGCGCGAACTCGGTGAGGTTGCGCGGTGTCGCCCAGACGCCCGCGATCGGCGCCCCGAATCCGATGTCCATGACGAAAACCCTAATGGCCGCCTCACGAAGCCGTCCCGCCGCACCAATCCCGCCTTCAGTTATCCGGAACGGGGCCCAGGCGACTCCCCACCCCCAGTGCCCCTGATTGACGTGCTCACCCGCGCCCGCGGCTCACGAGCCTGGACATCAGCAGCCCCATCAGCAGCGCAACCTCACCTGCACATCCGTCGCCCCCGCGTCTGGCGCCATGATCTCGAAGACATTTTCCTATGCGCAAAGAATTCGAGCGTATAAGGGGAATAATCTTCGGGATAATGAACCGACTCCTGGAGCGCGGTGCGGGAGTGGATGCCTGTGGTTGCCGGGACACCCGCCGCCACGGCACGCTGGGTTTGCGGCGCCGGGCCAGCCTCCTTCCGGCGGCAGGACCCCACCCCTCCCCAAACCCGGCCCTTACCCGTAGCGTTGGCGCATGTCGACGGCGGGTTTCTGCACGGCCCTGCTCGAGGCGGCGGGCGTGCCGTTGTCGCCCGGCGTGTCGGCCGCCGCGCGCCGGACGCTGTTCAACGTGATCGGCACGGCCGCGTCAGCCGTCGCGTCGCCCACGGTAACCGTGCTGCTCGCCGCCGCGGCGGAACAGCACGGCGACGGCGCCGTCCAGGTCCCCGGCCTGGCGCGCACGCTCGACCCGTACTGGGGCGCGCTAGTTACCGGAACCGCCGCGCACCTAGACGACTTCGACGACACGCACCTGGCCACGGTCATCCATCCCGGCGCGTCCGCGCTCGCCACCGTGCTCGCGCTAGTCCCGGAGACGGCGCCCACGGGCGCGAGGTTCCTCGCCGCGTTCGCGGCCGGCTGCGAGGCCCAGCTCCGGATCGGCACCGCGATCTCGCCGGCGCACTACGACCACGGCTGGCACATCACCGGCACGTGCGGCGTGTTCGGCGCGGCCGTGGCCGCCGCCGCGCTGTTCGGGCTTGACGAGCGGGCGATGGGGCGGGCGCTGTCGCTGGCGGCCACCATGACGGCCGGTCACCGCGAGGCGTTCGGCTCGATGACCAAGCCGCTGCACGCCGGGAAGGCCGCGGCCAACGGCATCCTCGCCGCCCGGCTGGCGGCCGCCGGGCTTGACGGCCCCGCGGACCCGCTCGGACCGGCCGCCGCCGCCGGCGGCACCGGCACCGGCACCGGCGTCGGCGGCGGCGGCGTTCTTGAGGTGCTCGCCGCCTCCGTGGACCGTGCCGTGCTCGGCCCCGACGCCTGGCACGGGACATGGGAACTGGAACTGAACACGTTCAAGACCTATCCGTGCGGCGTGGTCGCGCACCCGGCGATGGACGCGGCGATCTCCGTGTCGGCGGTGATCGACACGGCCGACGTCACCGGCATAACGCTGCGCTGCAACCCGCTTGTCCCCGAACTCATGGGCCTGGCCCAGCCGGCGGACGGGCTCAGCGCCCGGTTCAGCGCGCGGCACGGCGTCGCGGTGGGGCTGCGCTTCGGCCGGGCGGGCCTGGCCGAGTTCAGCGACGCGGTGGCGACCGACCCGGAAGTAGCCGCGCTGCGCGCCCTGATCACGCTCCAGCCCGATCCTGGCGTCAGCCGCGACGCGGCCGAACTGCGGATCGGCCTGCGCCGCGCGGACCCGGTCGTGGCCCGGGTCGAGCACACCAGGGGCAGCGCCGCGCGGCCGCTGACCGACCAGGACCTGCTGGACAAGGTGCGCGCGCTGCTCGCTCCGGTCCTCGGCGAGGATGCCGCGGACCGCGTCCGCGCCGCCGTCGACGAGCTGCCCACGGCACCCGACGTGTCGCGGCTGATCGCCGCCATCCGCCCGCAGGCGTGATCTGAGCCGTGATCTGAGCCGTGAACCAAGCCGTGATGGAGCCACGATGACAAGCACCGACGACATCCTCGCGCTGGCCGCCCGTGCCGCGCCCTCCGGGCAGGCCGAGGCGGACCTGGCGCGGTTCGCCGAGGCTGTCACCCGGGGCGCGGACAGCGACGCGGTGCGAGCCTTGCGCGCCCTGCGGCCGGTGTCCGGCGGGGCCGCCGCCCTGCCCGACAGCGCCGCGTGGCGCGCGTGGCTGATGGCCGCCGCGGCCACGGCGGCCCCGCGGGAAACGGCGGCCCAGGCAGAGACGGCGGCCGCTCCGCGGGAAACGGCGGCCGCTCCGCGGGAAACGACGGCACGTTTCGTCGTCTGCGCCGCCGCTTCGGCACTGGACGGCAGGGCGCTGGCCGGCCCCGCCGACGACCGACTCGCCGCCGTAGCCGCGGGCACCAGGGCGGCGGAGCTTGTCGAAGCGGAGCTTGCCGAATCGGTGCTTGCCGAATCGGTGCTTGCCGGAGCGGTGCTTGCCGGAGCAGGGCTCGCCGGATCGGGGCTCGCGGAAACCGGCTGGTCGGTCACGACGGTGTCGGCGGTCATCGGCGCCGGCCTCGCGGCCGGCATGATGCTCCGCCTTGAGCCGGCCCGCCTGCGGCACGCGCTTGGCGTGTGCGCCACCCAGGCGGCGGGCCTGCGCTCGGCGGCCGCCACGCGAGCGGGTCCGCTCCAGGCCGGAAAGGCGGCGTTCAACGCGGTCGAGGCGGCCCAGCTGGTCGGCCTGGGGTTCACCTCGTCCCGTGAGCCCCTGGACGGCCGCCGCGGCCTGTTCGCGCTGTTCCGGCCGCCAGGTGAGTCCTAGCTCGCGTTCACCGCGAAGTTGGAGAAGGAGAACGTCTCAGGCGCGCTGTTCGTGGATACGAGTTCCACGCCGTAGTCCACCTGGTCCACCGTGGAACTGGACCCTATCCAGCCCTTCGACATCATCCAGTTGAAGAACGAGAGCAGGTTCATGCTCCCCGAGCTGAAGTTCGAGTTGGCGACGAACGCGACGTAGCCGTTCGCCTTCCACACCGTGTACGTCCGGCCGTCGAATGTCGCGGTCCCCTGCACCGAGCCGCTGGGCGTCTGGCCGTGGTTCTCGTTCCAGATCATGACCTCGGTCGAGCCGGAACTCGCGATGCCGTTGAGCCAGATGTCGTAGGCGTACTCGTAGATTCCCGGGACCGATCCGCTCTCGGCGAACGTGCTGGTAATCGAGTGGTATGAGTTGATCTGCGGGCTGCTGTCAAAGTCCCGGTGCGAATTCGGGAACGTCTTGACCGCCCCGTCGCCGTTGTTGTTGTTCATCGTGGCGACGACATACCAGTTGCTGTACGAGCACGCGTAAAGCGTCTGCGTAACGGGGTAATTATTAGCGTTCCACGCGTCGTTGGCGACGAAGTACGGCTGCTGGTTCCACATGCCATTCGGATCCGACGTGGTGTACGCCGGATGAGTGCACGTACCGGAACCGCCCGTCGGCGGTGACGTGGCACTGCTCGACGGCGATGGCGAGGTGGGACTGGACGGCGACGCGGAGGGCCGCGGCGAGTGGCCGGTGCTGTGGCTGGCAGACGGCGCGGGCTTGGCCGACTTGGCGCCATGCCCGGACTTCGGCATGACCGCGACCTGCGGGCTCGCCGCCATCGCGGGCAGCAGCGCGGCCGACGCGCTGTTGGCGCTGTTATGGCCGGCGGCGCCTGCGGCAGAACTGGCCGCGGCGGCGGTCGTCCGGGGGACCGAGTTGTGCCCGTTGCCCATCAGCTTGACCGTCGCGAACCCGCCCGCGGCGAGCACGGCGACGGCGGCGATGCCGATAATCGTGGTGCGAGAGAGCGGGAGCGGCCGATTTCCCGGCCCGCGCGGCCCGGGCGGCCCGCCCGGTCCGCCTGGCCCGCCGCCTGGCCCGACCGGCCCGCCGCCTGGCCCCTGCGGCGCGTCGGCATTTGGCCTATTACCCGATGTGATCTGGCGCACCCCAGCCCCCAATATGGCCGTTTCCAGTGAGCTGAGATCCTACACAGCCAGCCGGAAGCAGATGCCCGGAATCTGCTGATTCACCGATCAGGCTCTGATACAACCTGTGGAAATAGCCTGCTTTGGGCGGAGGTATCGCATGCTGCGCCGGTGGCCGACATTGCTGCTTGTGATCATCGGTCTTGCCCTTGTCGGCATTGGCGTGGAAAGGGTCCTGGCGACCGCGAGCGGAGCCGGCCTGGTGACGATCGTGATCGTGGGCGCGGTGCTGCTGGTCAGCCCGTTTATCCTCGCGCGGGTCGAACGGCGCAGCACGCCAGGTTCCGCGCTCCAGTTCACCCGCGACATGGCCGGGCTCGGTGCGCCGCGGGCCGCGCACATTCTCGAGCGCACGGACCTCGCGCGGTTCGCCGACTCCTACAGCGTCCTGCACAAAGACCTCGACGACGTGACCTACCGCGACGCCAGGGCGCACCTGCAGGACCTGCTCGTTGAGCGGGCCGCCGCGGTGGCCCGCAAGGAGAAGTTCGACGCCACCGAGGTGCGGGCGCTGGCCGCCAACGGGGCTCCCGCCATGCGGGCGCTCGCGCTCGGCTTGATGAAAGGCGACTCCGAACTCGCCGACGGAAGCACGGTGCTCGCCGCGATCGCGATCCCCGCTCGCCCAGCGAGCAGCAGCAGGGGCTAGAGCTCGCCAGGCTCTGCTGGCCGCACCTGTCGACGTCGTACCGTTCCGCGATCAGGTCCGTCATCGAGGCGAACCCGGAGGCCATGGCGGGACCCGTGCGTCCGCTGGCCCAGGAGATCCTCGCCCTGCCCGTCACCTGACCCGGCTAGCCCAGTTCGCCGCCGTACCTGTCGCCGAACGCGATCTCGCTTACCGCGGGCCTGTGCAGCCGCCGCGGGAACGGGCGGGCGGGATAGCCGGCGACGATGTGGCAGGCGGTTGACATGTGCGCGGGTATGCCGAGCAGTTCCCTGACGGCCGCCTCGCGGGCGACGAGCAGCGTGGTGAAGGTCGTGGCGACACCTTGCGCGCGCAGCGCCAGGCACAGGTTCTGTGCCATCGGATACACCGAAGCCCCGCCCACGATGCTCAGCCGCCCGAGTTCGGTGTCGGTCGGATGGGTCAGCGCGAGGTCGGCGCAGACCACGATGATCACCGGATGCTCGCCGAAACGCCGCGCGAACTCGTCGGTGTCCGCCATCGTTCGCTCCGGGTCGGAAAAGCCGGTCCGCGTGCTCTTGCGCACCCCGGCCGCGGTCGTGAGCGGCTTGGCGCCGGCGCGGGCGGCGGCGGCGACCTCCCGCCACAGCGGCAGGTACAGCTCGCCGAGCTGGCGGCGCAGCGCCGCGTCGCGCACGAAGACGAAGCGAACGGGGCAGCGGTTGCCTCCGTTGGGCGCGAACCGGGCGAGCTCGGCGGCGCGAAGCAGCACCTCGTCGGGCACCGGGTCGTCGCGGTAGTAGCGGCACGCGTGCTGGGTGCGCATCGCCTCGTCAAGCTCCAACTCCCGGCTCCTTCCGGTCGCCGCCCGCGCCGTCAGGCGTGAACGCCGGCGCGTGCCTCGGCCAGCCGCCGGCGCCCTCGAGCTGGGCCGCGAGGTCGAGCAGCACCTGCTCGCGGCCAGGAGCGGCTACCAGCTGCACGGCCTGCGGAAGCTCCGCGCCTGGCATCGGCACCGGCACCGACGCCGCGGGAAAGCCTGCCAGGTTCCACACGCCGGTCATCGGAGCGAACATCAGCGACATCGCGACGCTGCGCAGCCACGAGCGCTCGCCCCAGCGCCGGGCGGGCGGGCACGGACGGGCCAGCGTCGGCATGACAAGCACGTCGTGGCGCTCGAAGAACGGCTCAAGCGCGGCGCGCAGCCGCCGCCGGTCCGCCTCGTCCAGGGGGCGCACCCGCGCCACCGCGTGTCCGGCGCGCAGGTGCCGCCTGGTGCGCGGTTCCATCGCCGGCAGGTACGGGCCGGCGTCGGGCGCCGGGGCGGCGAACCAGTACGAGATCAGCACGGGGGTGAGCCACAGCGGGTAGCCGGGATCGTCGTCGCGGACCTCATGGCCCGCCGAGGCCAGCCGCGAAGCGGCCTGGCGCACGGCGCTCTGGCAGGTCCGGTGCACGACGATGCCCGGTCCTGGCGGCCGGACCGAGACGGCGATCCGCTGCCGCTGCGCGCCGGCGGGATCCGCCCCGAACCGCGTGTCCGCGAGCACGCCCAGCATGCGGGCGGCATCGGCGACCGTCGTGGCGAGCACGCCGTTTTCGGTCAGGCCGTGCCAGCTGTCCACACCGACCTGCGCGGGCACCACGCCCGCGCCCGGCTTGATGCCGAACACCCCGCAGGCGGCCGCCGGAATGCGGACCGAGCCGAGGCTGTCGGTGCCGTGCGCGAGAGGGACCATCGCCGAAGCGACAGCGGACGCCGCGCCGCCCGACGAGCCACCCGCAGTGCGACGCGTGTCCCACGGGTTACGTGTGATACCAAAAGCGCTGTCCGTGACGGGGTAGATCGCGAGTTCGGGCATGTTGGTCAGCCCCACCACGACCGCGCCGGCGGCGCGGAGCCGGGCGACCACCGGGTGATCCGCCGCCTGCGGCTCGGCGGGCATGGCCGCGCTGCCTAGCCGCATCGGCTCCCCGGCGACGGGAACGGTGTCCTTGACCGCCACGGGAACCCCCGCCAGCGGCAGGTTCGCCCGGTCCGCCCTGCTGTCGACCGCGGCTGCCTCGGCCGCCGCCTCCGCCGCCCTGACCCGGACGAAGGCGCCAAGCTCGGAGTTCAGCCGCGCGATCCTGTCCAGGTGCCCGGCGACCACCGCACCGGCGGTGACCTCGCCCGACCTGACCGCTGCCGCGATCTCCGCGGCGGAACGACCCACCCATCCAGTCATGAGCACATCATCCTCTTTTAGGGAGGATCCCGGGTGAGCTAAGTATGGCTCCCAGGTAAGGCGTTCTCGATGTAGAATTCGAGTATAACAATCTCAAGATCTCTTATCCCGAACGAAGGATGCTCCCCATGTCCCAGCCACCGGACTCCGGACCCGGCCCGGGCGACCAGCCCGCCGACTCCGGCACGGGTGCCGTGGCGTCGGGGACACCATGGCGCCGTGCTGGTGGACCGCGATGGTCCTCGATGAGCTGTCCGGCCCGGCCCGCCGCTGCCCGGGCGCGACCGACGCGGAGCTGGACGGGCTGCTGGGCCGGTGGGCCGCGGTCGAGTCATGGGCCGCGGCGGGCAAGCTGGGCGTGCTGGCCGAGGTGATCCGCCGCCGCGCCCGCCCCGGCCACGAGCGCGCCCGCCGCGCCGGCATGCCCTCAGCATGGGAGGAAGACGCCGGCCATTAGGTGGCGCTGACGCTGGCCGCCTCGGTGCCCGGCGCGGACAAGCCCGGATGTCCCCCAGAAGAGGCAACAGGAAAAGCACCGGATAGATTCGTTGCGCCAGTCACGAAGTGCCCCATGTGATCGCGAACCGCGGTGCGGACTGGCTGAGCACCGCGGTCTTCGGTGTGATGGACCAGGTGGCGTTCAATCCCTCGGCGACAGCCGCGATGAGCTTGGGCACGTCGCCAGGCGCCGACTCGTGCATGGCCTCGGCCACGATCAGCGCGGCGGAAGTCGACGCCTGGACCGCCGACAGGCCGCTTTGCCGGTTCGTCCAGCGTCGGGCATGCACCTGCCGCGCCTGGTCAGCGAAGATCACCTCGCCCGGGCTGGGGTGCTCGGTCTCGCCGGAGAACGTCAGGTACTGTTCGTCCCCGGCCGCGTACCGCACCTCCAGGCGGCCCGTGATCCTGGCGGCGTCGAAGACGGCCACCGGGATCGCGAACGCGGCGGATGCGGCGTTGCAGATGTCGACGAGCGGATGCAACGACGGCAGGGTGCCTTCCTTCCGAAAGCGCCGCAGCAGCGCCTCCGAGGCGCACCGGTACTGGGTCGGCTTGAGCCCCATCCTCGTGAACGTTTGCCGCCAGGCCCGGATTTCGGGCAGTTCACTTTCCGTGACACCCATCAGCCGGGCCGTCGCGATGCCGGTGAATCCGGCGACGCGATCGGTGACCGCGACGTCGGGCGTGATCCCGTCCGCGAAGATCACCCCGGGGACCAGCTGAGGGAAGTCGCGCCAGATCTCACCGGAATGCTGGAACTCCATGACTCCCGCTAGAACACCGAGATGTGCACGTGGTCGTAATGGTTCGCGGTGATGCTGCCGCGGTCTTCCATCGGGACCCAGGCGGAAGACCCGCTGCGGATGTCCCAGATCCGCTGCCGGTAGATGATGTACATGATCCCGAGCCGCGAGGCGTTCGCCTGGGCCCACGCCGCGATGTTGTAGCCCAGCTGGATATTGGCGGCGGTGGGCATGACACCCCCGGAACTGAGCATGAAGTCGCACGCCCTGCCGAGCGGATGCTCGCCGTCGTTGCCAGGCCGCCAGCAGCCGATGGCGATGAACGGGCCGAACCTCGAGTCGATCTCGTTTCGCACCTCGCGCATGCGCGGCGTGATGTTGTCCCCGATGACCGGCGACTGTGGCTGGTACTGGGCCAGCAGGCGCTTGACCCGTTTCTGGTGGCTCACCACCGTCGCGATCAACTGGCGCAGCACGGCCACTTTGGCCTGCGCGGCCTGGTCGGCGCGCTGTGCGGCGACAAGGAGTTGTTGCAGCTCCTGCTGCCTCGCGTCGCGCTGCTGCGCGAGATATTCGACGATCGCGGTCTTGCCGAGCATCTGCCGCGGGTCTCCGCTGCCCATGAGAACCGTTAGCAGCGGGTCGGATCCCTCGCCCATGTAGCCCGCTTCGGCGGTTCTGGCGAGCTGGCGATGCACGGCGGCCAGCTGACGGTCAAGCAGCACCAATCGGGCAGTTGACTTCTTGGCGGCGGTTACCGCCCCGTTAAGCGTCTCAAGCTGACCGCGGTACTGCTTGGTCAGCTCCGCCACTTGGGCCTCGAGCTGGTCGAGAGGCGTACGGGCGTTAGCTTGCGGTACCAGGCCAGCCGCGGCAGCGAGGTTGGCGGCCGGCGCCGCGGCCTGGGCGGACGAGGCGAGCAGCGAGCATGCGATGGCCACGCCTACGACTCCACCCCAGCTACGTGCTCGGTGGCGGCGCACGGGCTGACCTCTCCTCCTGCCGACACTGTTCAACGCGAGTGGCAGGCCGAATTGAGCGGCCTGCGGGCTAAGCCGGACGATACAGCCCGTTCCCGCCCCGTGACTGCCGTTCGGCCGATTTCCGTCCGGGCTTCAAGCCGTAGGGTTACGCGCGTGGGTATCGCCGCGCACATCGCCAGGCTGCGCGCCGCTGTCGGTCATGAGCTGCTCGTTTTGCCATCGGTGTCGGTCCTGCTGGCCGATGGGACGGGACGGGTGCTGCTGGTCCGCCATGCCGGCCATGACGACGGGTGGGGCGTCCTCGGCGGTGCGGTTGACGTAGGCGAGTCACCCGCCTCGGCGGCCGTCCGGGAAGCCCGCGAGGAGATCGGCGTCGGGATTAGGCTCGTGCGCCTGGTAGACGTGCTCGGCGGGCCGGACTACGAGGTCTGCTACCCGAACGGGGACCGTGTCGCGTACGTCACCGCGGTCTATGAGGCCCAGATCATCGAGGGCTCCCCGGCGGTCAGCGACGGCGAGCTCAGCGCGCTGGGCTGGTTTGAGCCAGCTGAACTGCCCGGGCTGAGGCTGAGCAAGTTCGCCCGCGCGCTGCTGCATGCCGTTGGCCGCGTGTGAGAATCAGGCCATGGGCAAGGGGCCAAAGCTGGTGGTAGTCGCCCATCCCCGCAGCGGCAGCAACAGCCTGGTGGAGATCCTGGACTGCCACCCGGAGCTCACCCTTCTCGTCGAGCCGTTCAATGAGAATTTCACCACCTGGCTGCCTGGCAATCCCGACTACCGGGCCGCGGTCACCGACGTGACCTCCCTCGACCGGGTGGTCGACGGCATCCTGGCCGATTACTCCGGGTTCAAGGTGCACAGCTACCAGCTAGCTTCGCCACCTCGCGGAGAACCTCTCCGAGGTGGCGGCCATCCTCGGCGCGCGCCGCGACGGGCGGGTCATGGAGCTGTACTACGAGGATCTGTTTCTAGGCGATCCGGCCACTCGACGGCGGCTAGTGGAGTCTGTGTGGCCGCACCTTGGCCTGACGCCGTGCGAGAACCCCCGGGTCGGCCGCTTCCTTGAGAATGACTCGTTCCGCATGGGAAAGCCCGCCACCTATGGGCGCCTGCCCAACCTGGCCGAGATCGAAGCCACCTTCGGCGACGATGAGACCGGCCACATCGGCTATCTGACTCCCTGACTGGCCTCGTCGCGGGACGGAATGTCAGAGGCGCGGGTTACGGTCGCGGATATGCGATTTGGATTCGTGGTGCCGTACGCCAACGCGCGCGAGTTCGCGGAGCTCGCGGCGCTTGGCGAGCGGCACGGCTGGGACGGCGTGTTCACCTGGGAAGCGGTCTGGGGCGAGCATGCATGGGTAACGCTCGGCGCCGCCGCGATGGTGACCGAGCGGATCAGGCTCGGCACGCTGCTGACGCCGGCGTCGCGCTGGCGGCCGTGGGACCTGGCTTCCGCGGTGGCGACCGTGGACAGGCTCAGCGGCGGACGGGTGGTCATGAGCGTCGGGCTCGGCGCCCCGCATGAGGGGTGGACCGCGTTCGAGCCTGACGAGGGCCGCCGCGTCCGGGCTGAGAAGCTCGACGAGTGCCTGGCCATCTACGACGGGTTGATGCGCGGGCAGCCGTTTAGCTTCGACGGCACGCATTTCTCCGCCAGGCCAACCGACTTCATCGTCCCTGGCCCGCCAGCGCAGCGGCCGCGGCCACCGGTGTGGGTGGTCGGTGCGCGAGTCACCGGTCGCGACGGGCAGCCATCGCTGCGGCGGGCCGCGCGCTGGGACGGGCTGCTGCCCGCGATCATCGAGGACGGTCAGGCGCGTAGCCTGCGGGATCCCGCCGAGCTTGCCGACATGGTCGGCGAGGTGCGACGCATGCGCGCGGCCGAAGGAAACGCTGGCGACCCGTTCGACGTCGTCGTCGAGGGCGACAGCACTGGCGAGTTCGTCAAGCTCGATCCGCCCGATCCGGGCGCGTGGGAGGCGGTCGGCGCGACCTGGTGGGTGGAGAGCTGGTGGAGCATCGAGCGAGGCGACGCCGGATTCGCGGAGGTCCGGCGGCGCGTTCAGGCCGGCCCGCCTGCCTGACGCTATATGGTCACAACCATGGCGGCGCGAAGCGGAAGTGCTGGCGGCGGCGGTTGCCGTTGAAACGTGATCGTGAGCTGCGCGGGCCGCTTGATGTACGTGGGAGACTGCGGGAATGACCGATTTGGTCCACCCCGGGCTGCCGTTCGCACTGCAGGCGTCCGGGCACCCGGCGTGCCAGGCCGTTCTTTCCGACGGGGTGCTCGCGCTGACGAGCGGCGCGAAATCCGACCTGTTCATCGACCCGGCGGGCGAGGAGGGGGCGCGTCCGGACGCTGGCAGGCTGACCGGGCTGCCGCCGGACCGCGATTTCACGCTGGCGGCGCGGGTCAGTGTCCAGTTCGGCAGCGTCTTCGACGCGGGCGTGATGCTGCTGTACCAGAGCGAGCGCCGGTGGGCCAAGCTGTGCTACGAGCTGTCCCCGCAGCGCCGCCCGACCGTGGTGAGCGTGGTGACCCGGGGGACCTCGGACGATGGCAATTCCTTCGAGACCGCGGGCGCGCCGCTGTGGCTGCGGATAACCCGGGCGGGCCGCGCGTGGGCGTTCCACGCCTCCGAGGACGGCGCCTGGTGGCGGCTGGTGCGGTACTTCACGCTCGGCGAGGCGTCCGGCGCTCGTGTCGGGTTCCTCCCGCAGTCGCCCACCGGCCCCGGCTGCACCGCCGTGTTCGACAGCATCAGCTACCGGTCCGGCGCGCCTGCCGACCTGCGTGACGGAAGCTAGCTCACGCCCACGCGTTCCCTTCGGTGCCGCAGCCAGTTGCGCGTCACCCTGTACCCGGCGAATATCACCAGCACCGAGGCGGCGTCGAACAGGACGCCAGCGAAGATGTGCCCAACGGCGCCCACGTCACCGTCGATCAGTTCCGAGCCGAATCCCCAGTTCCACAGCGGCTGGCGTACCTGGAACGGCACCCCGAGCAGGACATCCGACGGCCATGTCACCGATGGGTCGCCGGAGGTCTGGAGGTAGCCGTCGGTCTCGGTGTGGCACCCGCTGCGGCCGCAGGACTGGCTGTGTGACGTTGGCACGAACGTGACGGTCTGCTCCGCGCCCGCGAAGTAGGCGACACCGTCGACCAGGCCCGGCAGCGTGGCGATCCCGAGCCCGACGATGACCAGCAGCGCCGCCCAGCCCACCACCCAGCTGAACCGGTGTTTCGGCGGGTACTGGTAGGCGTGCGCGCGGACTGGATGGTGCGTGGTGCGAGCGACCGCGTGCGAGCGCACGCCCCCGTCCCGCCGGTGCAGGCGCACGGTGTCGACGATCGACGCCACGAGAGCCACCACCGCGAGAATCGTCAGCAGCAGCACGAAGATCGCGGCGAATGCCTGACCCGCGCCTTTGGCGTTGGGCGCCAGCGAGCCGAGCAGCCCGAGGGTGACCAGCAGCGCCACGACGCTGACCACCGTCGTCCAGACCCAGCCCCGGCGCCGGTGCAGCAGCCGGACGGTCCCGGCGACGGCCGAATCGGACTCGGCATCCGTCGAATGCACTGGCCTCACGCAGGTCAGCGTAGACCCGCGAGGCGCGTCAGATTAACCCCTTTTAGCCAGCACCGCCTCGGTGATCTCGCGGGCACAGCCCCACGACAGCGAGACGCCGGCGCCGCCGTGTCCGTAGTTGTGCCAGAGCACCCGCCCGCCGCCAAGCGGCTCGGCCTCATGCCGAACGGCGGGCCGGACGGGCCGCAGCCCCACCCGGTGTGCCACCACCTGTGCCCCGCGCAGGCTGGGGAAGTGCGCCGAGCAGTCAGCGATGATCCGCGACGCGGTATCTGGGCGGGCGGTCACGTCCCAGTCGCCTTCCTCGGCGGTACCGCCGAGCAGCACGACGTCGCCGTGCGGGAAAACGTAGACGTAGTGCGTGCCGTGCATCGTGTGGTCGATGAGGAACTCCTCGATGCCCGGATTGCGCACCACGACCACCTGCCCGCGCACCGGCGTCACCTCCGGGTCGGGCACCAGGTCGCGGGCCCCGACGCCGGTGCAGTTCACTACCACCGGGGCGTCGAGCGGCCCGTCGGCGGACGTGAGCGACGAGACCGGGCCATAAGACACCGACCCGCCCGCGGCGCGGAACCGGGCGAGCAGGTATTCCAGGTACACCGGCATGGCGACCGCGGGCGCGGTGTAGGTCCAGCCGCAGGAGAATCCGGCCGGCAGCTCGCAGGCCTGGCACAGACGCAGGTCGGGCACCAGATCCGCCCACTCGGCCGGCGAAGCGGGATCGGCGGACACCTCCCGCCCGCGCACCTGCCGGACGCCTGACGCGGGTGTGGCGGCGAGCGCGGAAAGCATCTCGAGCCCCACCTTCCCCCAGGCCCGGGTCCGGTCCGGCGGCCCGCACCGCGGCAGACCCCACAGCGCGCCCGCCGCGAACGACGTCGTGGCCGACGGCGGCCGGGCCGAGATGATCCGGGTGGTCAGGCCGGCTTCGGACAGGCAGATGGCGGTGGTCAGCCCGACGACCCCGGCGCCGACCACGTGCGCGTCAGCTTTGGTCATGCAACGACGCTAGTCGACTGCTTGGCGTGCCAGCGGCGCCCGTCGGAACGGGGCCGGACCAGGGTGAACGTCTCGAACACGGTGTAGTCATCGGTGGGCGCGCCCGGCTCGCCCGACAGCGGGTTGACCGGGTCGGCGCCGACCGCGTGGTAGTGGGTGACGGTGATGGAAGTCTGGCCGCCGGCTTCGGTCCCCGGGTTGACGTCGAACACCGCGATCCCGTAGCCGGTCGAGGTGTCGCGGCGCGCGGACCAGGTCGCGTCCTCGACCGCGTCCGCCTCAGGGCGATCGAACACTCCTTGGGTCGCGGTCAGCGTTGGCCGGTTGGCCCGGGTGAACACCTTGGCCTGGACAACCCCGTTGTCGCGTGCGCCGAAGACATCCAGGTTGTCGTCGGTACCGCCGCAGCCCAGGATCAGGTGCACGGTGCCCTGGCTGGTGTCGAAGACCCCGCTGTCGACCGTGGTCATCGGGTGCGGCCGCCGGGTGTCGACGGCCGCGCCGGTCAGCGCGTCGGTGCCGGCCGCGATGTCGAACCCGCGGACCGGGAACGAGCGCTCGTAGGAGTGGTCGTGCCCGCAGAGCACGAGATCCACCTCGTACCTGTCGAACAGCGGCAGCCACTCCTCCCGGATGCCCAGGTCCGAGCCGTTGCCGTCACGCGAGGACGAGCACGCGCACTGGTGCATCTGCGCGACGATCCAGTCGATCGAGGCGTCCCGCCTGGCGGTGGCCAGCGTCGCCTCGAGCCACCGGGTCTGCGCGCCGCCGGAGTAGCCGTGCACGTAGAACGACGCGCCCGCGGCCAGCGCCTGATTGCCGGTGCTCGGGGCTGGTGTCAGCGCGTTCGGCCCGGCCACGAACGCGCCGGCGTCCTGGTGCACCACGTCGTCGGCGCTCAGCGACACGAAAAGCACCGAGCCGATCCGAAAGCAGTACCAGCGCCCCTCAAGCCCTGGCGTCCCGTTGGACGGCAGCGTGTACCTGGTCAGGTAGGACAGCAGGCCCTGCGGACCGTTGCCGAACTCGATCTCGTGGTTGCCCGGCACCGGCATCCACGGCCGGTAGGCCGCCGAGGCCTGGTTGTTGTTGCCGAAGTCCCGCCACACCTCAGGCTGCGACAACGGGTTCAGGTCGGCGTAGCACAGGTCGCCGTTGAGCAAGTGGAACAGCGGCTGGAAGGATTCCACCGCGCCGACCGCGTAGGCGGACTGGCCGTAGGAGAGCACCCACGCGGTGTTCGGCGTGGCCAGGTCGCCGAAACTGGTGAACCGGAACGCGGCCCGCCCCTCGGGCGCGGTGGTGAACGTCGCGCTGAACGGGTCGGCGCGGTTGCCGTCGTTGTCGGCGGTGACCGCGTACCCGTAGGTGGCACCGGGGCGCAGCCCGAGCACACGCGCGTGGTAGGTCCACACGGTGGCGCCGGACAGCCCGTCGGTGTACGTGCGCTCTTCGGCCGGGATGACTCGCTGCCCGATCCGCACCCGGGGCCGCACCGCGGGGGCGGGCGAGGCCCAGGAGACCACCACGCTTCTGGCCGGGTCGTCGCCCCAGGTCAGGTGGATCTGCTCGGGCGTGCCGTCGCCGTGGTGGTCGGCGCGGTGGCGGGAGTTCACCGCGCGCCCGGGTGTCGGCGCCGGCGCCGGCGCCGACGTGGGCCCGGCCGTGGCGGCGATCAGTCCGGTGCCGCTGGCGGCGAGCACCTGCCGCCTGGACAAACCGGAACCTGAGTCATCTGGCATGCGCAGACTTTGCCGTGCGCATGTGAACGTATGGTGACGACAGGGAAGGTCGTGTCACCAGATCTGGATGAATATTGCGAATGACAGACGGCCCTGCACGTTCCGATGAAATTGCAGGTCAAGCAATACGGGCCGCCGCAATCGTAGTACGGCGGCCCGCCTGAAAGCTACCTCAGATTCTCAGACCCTGGTCCACGCCTCCGTCAGCACCGCGCGCAGAATCTGTTCGATCTCGTCGAAATGCTCCTGAGTGCAGATCAGCGGCGGCGCGAGCTGGATCACCGGGTCGCCGCGGTCGTCGGCGCGGCAGACCAGCCCGGCGTCGAACAGCGCGTGTGACAGGAAGCCGCGCAGCAGCCGCTCCGATTCGTCGTCGTCGAACGTCTCGCGAGTGGCCTTGTCCTTGACGAGTTCGATGCCGTAGAAGTAGCCGTCGCCGCGCACGTCACCGACGATCGGCAGATCGGACAGCTTCTCCAGGCTCGCCCGGAAGCCCGCCTCGTGCTTGCGCACGTTGCCGAGCAGGTCCTCGCGCTCGAAGATGTCCAGGTTGGCGAGCGCCACCGCGGCCGATACCGGGTGCCCGCCGAAGGTGATGCCGTGCAGGAACGTGGGGATCTTGCCCGCTTCGGTGTAGTGGCGCTCGCCGGTGGCCGATCGTCCGGCATGCCCGTAGAGGAATGGCTCCATCAGGTAGTCGCGCACGATCATCCCGCCCAGCGGCGAGTATCCGGAGGTGGCGCCCTTGGCGAATGTGATGATGTCGGGCAGGTACCCGTACCGCTCGGCGCCGAAGTAGTAGCCGAGTCGGCCGAAGGCGCAGATCACCTCGTCGGAGACCAGCAGGACGCCGTAGCGGTCACAGATCTCGCGCACCCGCTGGAAGTACCCGGGCGGCGGCGGGAAGCAGCCGCCGGAGTTCTGCACCGGCTCGACGAAGACCGCGGCCACCGACTCCGGCCCCTCGCGCAGGATGGCGCGCTCGATCTCATCCGCGGCCCAGACCCCGAACTCCTCCTCGCTGCCCGAGACGAACTCGGGGGCGCGGTAGAAGTTGGTGTTCGGCACCCGCACGCCACCCGGCGGCAGCGGCTCGAACTCGCCCTTGATCGCCGCCAGCCCAGTGATGGCCAGCGCCCCCATCGAGGTGCCGTGGTAGGCGATTTCCCGGCTGAGGACCTTGTACCTGCCGTGCTCGCCCGTCAGCTTGAAGTACTGCTTGGCCAGTTTCCACGCCGACTCGACAGCCTCCGAGCCTGACGTCGTGAAGAACACCCGGTTGAGGTCGCCGGGGGCGAGTTCGGCGAGCCGCGCCGCGAGCATGACCGCCGACGGGTGTGCGTAGGACCACAGCGGGAAGTAGGCGAGCTCAGCGGCCTGCTTGGACGCCGCCTCGGCCAGTTCGGTGCGGCCGTGGCCCACCATGGACACGAACAGCCCGGACAGCCCGTCCAGGTAGCGCTTGCCCTTGTCGTCGTAGACGTACGGACCGGACCCGCGCACGATGACCGGGACGTCGTTGTCCGCGTAGGCCGACATCCGGGTGAAGTGCAGCCACAGATGCTTCTTGGCGGCTTCCTGCAGGTCGAAAGTCATCGTGTTCCCCAGGTATATGTCTGTTTGCGTAGCTTTAGGTAGACAAATGTTTCGGTGGATGTGACGGACGGTACCCCGCGAACCCGGCTCAGAATCTCAAGCAGGTGATCGTCGTCCTCGCAAACGACCTCAAGCAGGAGGTCGAACGACCCGGCGGTGATCACCACGTAGTCGATCTCAACCATGGCCGCCAGGTCGTCGGCGACCTTCTGCAGGTCGCCGTCGCACTTGAGCCCGATCATCGCCTGGCGGCGAAAGCCCAGGGTCAGCGGGTCGGTGACGGCCACGATCTGCATCACGCCCGCCTCCTGCAGGCGCTGCACCCGCTGCCTGACTGCGGCCTCGGAAAGCCCCACCGCTTTGCCGATGGACGCGTACGACTGCCGGCCGTCGGCCTGCAGCTGCTCGATGATCCGCTTCGAGATATCGTCGAGAACTATCGATGCAGCTGGACCGCCGCGCGGGCCGTGAGCCATGCGATCACTCCTTGGGCGGGTGGGTTGGGTGAAGAGGAGCGGGTGGGTCGGGCGGAAGGTCGGGTACACCGTTAGTACTCATGCTGTCACGTTCGGGGGGCATGTCAACTGATTTCGTAGATATCTGCAACAATAGCAACGAATTCACTTGTCACAACCGCAGGAGGCTGGGGATGCCGCAGGGACAGCTGCGCAACTTCGTGAACGGCAAGCACACCGACCCGCGCGACGGGAGCTACAGCGACGTCATCGACCCCAGTACCGGCGAGGCGTACGCGCAGGCGCCGATCTCGTCGGCCGCCGACGTCGACGAGGCCCTGCAGGCCGCGGCGACCGCGTTCGAGACCTGGCGTGACGCCACGCCGTCCGAGCGCAGCCTGGCGATGCTGAAGTTCGCGGACGCGGTGGAAAAGCGCGCCGAAGAGATCACGGAAGTCGAGTGCAAGAACACCGGCAAGCCGGTCGCCCTGACGCTGTCGGAGGAGATGCCGCCCTCGGTCGACCAGTTGCGGTTCTTCGCCGCCGCCGCGCGGCTGCTCGAAGGCCGGTCCGCGGGCGAGTACATGAAGGACCACACCTCGATGATCCGGCGCGAGCCGATCGGCGTGTGCGCCCAGGTGACGCCCTGGAACTACCCGCTGATGATGGCGGTGTGGAAGATCGGCCCGGCGCTCGCCGCGGGGAACACGGTGGTGCTCAAGCCGTCGGACACCACGCCGGCCTCCACCCTGCTGCTGGCCGAGATCGCCAGCGAGTTCTTCCCGCCCGGCGTGTTCAACGTCATCACCGGCGACCGCGACACCGGCCGTGAGCTTGTCAAGCACAAGATCCCTTCGATGGTGTCCATCACCGGCTCGGTGCGGGCGGGCATGGAGGTGGCGCGCGCCGCCGCCGACGACCTCAAGCGGGTGCACCTTGAGCTCGGCGGCAAGGCGCCCGTCGTCGTCTTCGACGACGCCGACGTCGAGGGCGCGGCCGAGGGGATCGCCGGCGCCGGCTACTTCAACGCGGGCCAGGACTGCACCGCGGCGACCCGCGTGCTGGCGGGCCCCGGCATCGCCGCCGACCTGACGGCCGCGCTCGCCGAGCAGGCGCGCGGCACGGTGACCGGCGGGCTCGATGTGGCGGACGCCTACTTCGGCCCGCTGAACAACCCGAACCAGCTCGCCCGCGTCTCCGGCTTCCTCGACCGGGTGCCCGCGCACGCGACCGTCGACGCAGGCGGCCACTCGATCGACGGCCCCGGCTACCTGTTCGAGCCGACTGTGGTGTCGGGCCTGCGGCAGGACGACGAGATGATCCAGGACGAGATCTTCGGCCCGGTCATCACCGTGCAGTCGTTCAGCGACGAGGACGAGGCGGTGCGCTGGGCCAACGGCGTTCGCTATGGCCTGGCGTCGAGCGTGTGGACCAAGGACCACGGCCGCGCGATGCGGATGGCGCGCCGCCTGGACTTCGGCGCTGTGTGGATCAACACCCACATCCCGATCGTCGCCGAGATGCCGCACGGCGGCTTCAAGCACTCGGGCTACGGCAAGGACCTGTCCATGTACGGGTTCGAGGATTACACCCGCATCAAGCACGTCATGAGCTACATAGGGGCTTGAGAAATTTATCCGGAACGGGCGGTGGCGTCTCTCCCAGGACGCCCCGCCCGTTCCGGGTCCCGGCGTTCGGCGCCGGGGGCGTGACGCCCGCGCTTGGTTGCCCGCGCGTGGTTGGGTCGCTGGCGCCATCGGCCTCATCTAGCGAGGCCACCTGCGCCGACGACCTCAACGTCGCCGACCGCCGCCGCTCGCTCACCCGCGCCAGGCACCGCTTGTCACATGAGCCCCAACCGTTTGCTTTACACAGCTGCGGTACGCTTCGGCGTCCAGTTTGTCCTGATATGGGCGTACGGCTTCTGTGTAAAGTCTCATTTCTGTGGCAGGCGAGTCGGGTGGGGTACACCCTTCCGCCGATTCGTGCGTCGCTGAGGTGCACGGCTACAACACGCGTCACTGTGGTTACTTTTGGTTGCTAAGCTGCGAAGGAACCCAACCCCCCACGGAGAGGGTCTCAGGCATCGTGATCAGATTCAGGCCCATGATGGTGGCCGTGCTGTCCGGGACGGCGGCGCTGCTCGCCGCCGGGTGCGGGTCGGCGTCGAGCGTTCAGCCGCAAGCGGCGGCGACGCTGCCCGCCTCATCGTCCGCCGGCGCCCAGTCGACTGGCGCCCAGTCCGCCGGCGTCCAGTGCGCCGGCGGCGCGTCCGCGGCGGGCTCACAAGTCCAGGTCCCGGCCCTTGACGCCGTCCAGTTCGTCTCCGCGCGGCAGGGCTGGGTGGTCGGTGCCGGACACGTGCTCGCGACCACCGACGGCGGCCAGACGTGGACACGCCAGTACAGCGGTCCGGCCCAGCTCGACCAGGTGGACTTCACGGACGCGCGGCACGGCTGGGCGGTCGGGCTCACCAGCCTGCTGCGCACCACCGACGGCGGCGCGACATGGACGGCCGCGCAGGACCCGTGCGGGTCGATCCGTTCGGTGCACTTCGTGACGCCGGACCTCGGTTACGCCGTCGCGGGCGGCTCACAGCTCCTGCTCGACAGCGGGCTGCCCGCGCCCGCCGTCGGCGGCCAGCTGCTGACGACCACCGACGGCGGCCAGCACTGGCTCGCGGCCGCCGGGGCGCCCGCGCAGGTGCAGACGGCGTGCTTCACGTCAGCGACCAGCGGTTATGTCGGCACGCCGGGTAAGATCTGGCGCACCTCCGACAGCGGCAAGCACTGGACGCTCGCGTTCGCCGAGCCGGCCGCGTCCGGCGCCGGCCGCCAGGGCATGGCCGACACCGCGGTGCTCGAATGCGCGGGGAGCGGTGCCGCTGGGGCCACCGCCGCCTGGGTCCTGTTCCGCGGCTCAGGCGCCGCGCTCGGCCACACGCCGTATCTCGCCTACGCCATCCAGCACGCCCGCCCGGCGCGTGCCCTGTTCGAGGAGGCGTACATCGAGTCGGCGGTCAGGCCGCAGGTGCACGCGCCGGACGGCCCGGGCAGCTACCCGGGCCCGTTCAGCGTGGTCAGCCAGGACACCGCGGTGTTCGCGGGCTTCGACCCGGCGGTCGGCTACGGCGCGGCCCCGCTGATGGCCGTCACCGCGGCCGGGCTGACCAGGGCGGGCAACGTCTCCGGCATCTCCCAGGCCTACGGCATCGCCTTCGTCAGCGACACCCAGGGCTGGGCCGTCGGCAAGAACATGCGGACCGGCGAGTACGCGGTGGAGGCGACCACCGACGCTGGCCGCACCTGGACCCGCCAGTACCAGGCCCGCGCCTAGCCCGGCTCAGCGGCCGGGCTCAGCGCACGACGTCGAAAGAGGCGATCACCTTGGACGGCAGCAGCCGCACGACCAGCTCGCCTGGCACGCCGTTACGACGGCCGAACTCGTCGGCGCGCTCGGGTCCCATGTACCGCGCCGCGATAGCCGTCGCGGTCGCGAGCAGGTCGGCGGGATCCTCGGACAGTTCGGCAACCCCTTGAACCTGGACAAACGCGTACGGCGGTTCCTCGAGGTCCACGCAGATCGCCACCCGCGGGTCGCGGGCAAGCGCCCTGCCCTTGGCCGTGTCCTTGCCGGTGTTGAACACCAGAGCGCCGCCCTCGATGACGAACCACACCGGCGCGACCAGGGCACGTCCGTTGGCCGCGCGGTAGCTCAGCTTGCCCGTTCGCGTCCCGGCGAGCAGAAACCCGCGGACGTCCGGGTCGTCGATCGTATGCACGCTTCAATTCTCGGGGAGGGGAATGGCGGGCGAGGTCAGGGCTTACGCGCCACGCCGGAGTACGACGGCAGGGCAGTTTCAGGTGAGTGCGCGCCCGCGGTTCCGCCGGGGGTCCACCCGCCCAGCGGGACCAGGCCTGGCGGCACCAGGTCGAGCCCGTCGAAGAAATGGTGGATCGCCCGCCGCGGACGGGCGGTGATCGCGGCCGACGAGTTGGCGTTGTAGCCGCGTGCGGCCGCCTCGATCGCGGCGGCCCTGATGTCGCTGGCGGCGTGCGAAATCGCCAGGTAGCTGCCGGACGGCAGGGCCTCCATAAGGCGTGAGACGATCGCGTGCGGACGGTCGGCGTCGGGGATGAAGTGCAAGATCGCCAGCATCGTGACCGCGACCGGCTTGCCGAAGTCCAGCGTCCGCCCCGCGTGCTCCAGAATGCGCTCTGTATCGCGCGCGTCGGCGTCGAGGTACTCGCACGCGCCTTCCGGGGTGCTCGACAGCAGCGCCTGGGCGTGCGACAAGACGATGGGATCGTTGTCGACGTAGACGATGCGCGCGTCCTTCGCCTCCCGCTGCGCCACCTCGTGGGTGTTGTTCGCGGCTGGCAGCCCGGTGCCGATGTCGAGGAACTGGCGGACGCCGGCCTGCACGAGGTAGTGCACCGCGGTGGCGAGAAACATCCGGTTCGCGCGCGACAGCTCCCGCATGAACGGCATCGCCGCGAGAATCTGTTCGGCCGCCTGTCGGTCGGCGGCGAAATTGTCCTTGCCGCCAAGCCAGTAATCGTAGATCCGCGCCGGATGCGGCACGGAGGTGTCGAATCCCCGGAAACGGGTGGCTTCTTCGTCCTCATCAGTGTCCGGCTGTGCCTGTTCCGTCACGGAATAATCCTAGCGGGGCGGCGAAGCATGCCTCGGCTGATAGATGGGCAATTCCGACCCATCCGGCAGCCGGATCGCCGCGAGCAGTCCCCAGCGCTCATCGGAGACTTCCCGCGCGACCTCGACGCCCTTAGCCGTCAGCTCGGCGAGGGTGGCCGTGATGTCGTCGCACATCAGGTAAAGCTCGTGGCGGGTCTCCCCGTCGGCCGGGTGAACGGCGAGCTCGGCGGGCGGCAGCGCGAAGATGAGCCAGCCTCCGCCGGCGTCCGCCGACGCCATGCCGAGCACGTCGGCGAAGAACGCGCGGACCTTGTCCGCGGCGGGGGAGAACACGACCGCATGGACCCCGTTGATCATGACGCGATCCTAGCTAGTCATCCACCAGCGCCAAGGCCTCGACCTCGATCAGGTAACCAGCCCGGCGAGAAAGTCGAGCAGGCCGGCGAAGTAGGTCTCCTGGTCGTCCCACATGGCCAGGTGGCTTCCGTTCGGGCAGTGCAGGTAGCGCCCGGCCGGCAGGCGCAACGCCATCATCTCCATGTGGGCCGGGTCCATGGTGTCGTACCGGGCGCCGATGATCAGTGCCGGCACCTGGATTCGGTCCAGGTCGGCGACCCGGTCCCAGCGCGCGAGCGCGGCCTGCGGGCTCATCCCCAGTTCGCTCGGCCCCTGCATCGGGTCGTAGATGTTGTGGTTGATCGCGGCGAAGGCGCGCAGCACCGGCTCCGGCCAGCGTTCCGCGGGCATCCGCAGTATGTGGTGCTCGTAGAAGTGCGGGACCAGCAGCTCCATGTAGCGCGGGTTCTCGGTGTCGCCTGCCGCCTCGAGCGCCCTGATCTCCGCGAGCACGCCGGCGTCCATCGCCGGCGTCAGCACCTGCTCCGCGTAGGCCGTGTACGCGGGTGCGCTCGCCATCATGTTGGAGATGACCAGCGCGCGCAGGTGCTCCTGATGGGCCAGCGCGTACTCAAGGGCCAGGATCCCGCCCCACGACTGGCCGTACAGGACGAAGTTATCCCGGTCCAGGCCAAGGGCCTGCCGGACCTGCTCGACCTCGTCGACGAACCGGTCGACCCGCCACAGCGACGGATCGTCGGGCTGGTCGCTGAGCCCGGACCCGAGCTGGTCGTAGTAGTAGTACTCGATCCCCGCGCCGGGCAGGTAGCCATCGCACGCCCGCAGGTACTCGTGGGTGGCGCCGGGGCCGCCGTGCAGCAGCAGCACCTTCACCGCCGGGTTGTCGCCCACCCGCCTGGTCCACACGGTGAACTGGCCGGCCTGCGTGCGGACCGGAACGCGGCGCACGCCGCCGTCCAGCCGGGACCGTCCGTCGAGCGCCAGGATCCATGGCCTGACGTCCTTGACGCGGAATACCTGGTGCGTGGTCCACAGGTCGGTATCGAAGATCGACCGCGCCGCGGTCTCGTTTGGGGCCTCGACCGCGAGGAGCGCGATATCGTCGGCGTCCCCGCCGCTGACCGGCCCGCCGAGGATGACGACGCCTCGGTCAACGAGCCCTCTGGCGAAGGCGGCGTGCTCGTCCCAGTAGGCCTGCTCGTGAATCTCGCGGGCGTGATCCCAGTTCGGACCCTTGGCCGTCGTGACAGCGAAAACCGGCATGCCAAAAGAGGCTACGGGATGGCGGGCAGCGCCGGAATCCGCTCGTCGGGAACTCCCCACGACGGGCTGACGCGCGACGCCGGGACGACGGACGTCACCGTGGGGTTCAGGTCACGGTGCACGGCCCGGGCGATCGCCTCGACGGTGCCGATTCCGTACGCCATGGTCGGGTTGTCCTGCGTGAGCACCACGATGGTGTACCAGTTCTTGGGCCAGCTGAACCCGCCGATGCTGTGGATCCGCCAGCCGTGCGTGGCGCGCGGCAGCCAGCCGTTCTTCACGTGCACGACCACCCGCGTCGGCGCCCCGGCCGGTACACCCCAGCGCTGCCCGGACACGACCTGCGCCATCAGCCCTAGCGCGTACGCACGGGAGTTGTTGCTGAGCACCGCGTTGGGATTGAACAGCACCCGGAGCAGCAGCATCTCGTCGTGCGCGGTGATTTGCGTCAGGCCCCAGTAGCCGCTCGGGCCGAGCACGGTCTGCCGCATCCCCGCGAGGTTCAGGAAACGCTGCAGTGACGTGCGCCCGACCCTGCCCCACAGCCAGGACGCGGCGTCGTTGTCCGACCTGGTGATCATCTCCCTGGCCTCGGTCGCCTCGGCGCTGGTCAGGTACCTGCGCTGGTCCAGCGCCTTGCGCAGCAGGGCGCCGAGAATGGTCACCTTCACCACGCTCGCGGAATCGAAGCGCGCGGACCCGTTCAGCGAGCAGGTGAGCCCGACGCCCGGCGCGTCCACCCAGACCGCCACCGTGGAGGAACGACCGCGGCGTGCCGCGGCGATGTCGCGGGCCATCGCGGCGGCCAGCGCGGGGCGCGTCTTCGACGCGCAGACGACGGGAGCGGAGGCACCGGCGCTCACGGCGGACGCCACCGGCGGCTTGACGGGACCGAGCCACCCTAGCAGCGCGGCTACCGCCAGCACCGGCACAGCCATCGCGCGCCACCGCTTCATCAGGGCCGCCTCCGTTTCAACCGGAACTGCCCAAAAATTATCGCACTTCGTGCGCGTCGGGCAGTGTCCGAACGGCCCCATCGACAGTGTCCGAAGGCAGGTGCGGGCGAAGCCTGTCAAGCGCCTCGCCAATGTGAACCGGCACGGTCGACGGCGCGCAGCGCAGGACCTGCCCGATCGCGACGTCATCGAGATCCTCGTAGAAACGCAGCACGACGGCGGCGCGCATCCGCTCCGGCAGTCCGAGGATCACCGACCACAGCAGCATCTCCGGCGGCGCCGACTGCGCCGACTGCTCCGTCGGCGGCTGTGGCGCCGGCAGCTCGGTCGCCTCCGCGGACCGTGCCCGCTTCCGCGGCAAGGACCTGAGCTGACTGACAACGACGGTGCGGGCGTAAGTGTCGGGGTTGCCGCCGTCCGCGAGCCGCCGCCAGCGGTACCGCACCCGCGTCAGCGCCTCACGGGCGAGATCCTCTGCCACCTGCTGGTCACCGGACACCAGGTAGCCGAACCGGATCAGGCCCGGCCCGGTGCTGGCGACCCAGGCGTCGAAGTCGTGTGTGTCTTTCATCGCAGCACTGTTGTAATCCGCGCGTCCCGGTGCGCGCGTGAGTAGCACGTACTCAAATTTCGGCGCTGCTCACAGACCGAGCGCGGCGGCTAGCTCCAGGCGGCTGGTCACGCCCAGTTTGACGTAGGCGCTCTGCAGGTGGTTTTCGACGGTCCGCACGGACAGCCCGAGCTGGGCGGCGATCTGGCGGCTTGCCGCGCCGGGCGCGGCCAGGCCGGCCACTTCGCGCTCCCGGCGGGTCAGCGGCTCCGCGGCCTGGCTGGCCGGCAGCCCGAGCGTCGTGGTCTGGCCGCAGGCGGCGGCGAGTTCGGCGGCCCGGGCCGCGGCGGAGGTGGTGCGCCGCGCCAGCCCTTGCGACCGATAGGCGTCGGCCGCGGCGCGGTATGCCTCGGCGGCCAGCAGATCCGCGCCCAGTGCCTCGAACGTCTGGGCGGCGGCGTCGATCTCGGCGCCGTCACCCCGGGCCAGGGCGGTCGCGTGGGCGGCCAGCGCCGTCATGTACCGCCCGTCGGTCAGCTCGGCGAGGGCCGCTAGGCGCGCCGCCACGTCCCTCGGCTGACCCATCCGGGCCAGGTCATGCAGCAGCCGCGCTTGCGCGACGCGCAGCTGGGCGGCCTGCGCCGCGTCCGCCGCCGCGGTCACGATCTCCGCGGCCCGCGACAGTTCCCCGGCGCTGGCGGCAACCCAGGCGCGGCTCCGCTCGATCAGGTCCGTTTCGAATTCCAGCACCGCGCCGGCCTGCACCGTGTCCCGTTCCGCCGCGGCGGCGGCGGCCCCGTCGCGGTCGCCGCTCATCGCCTTCGCCATCGCGATTCCGGCCTGACACCAGCGCCATGTCACCAGGTCTTCAACCTCGCGGCAAAGCGTCGCCGCGTCGCGGAACACCGCCGCCGCCCCGGCGAGGCGCCCCCGCTCGATCAGCGCCAGGCCACCCATGAACAGCCACGTCTCCTGGCCGTCCAGCGAACCAATGGCCAGGGACGCTTGGTACGCGGCCGCGGCGTCCGCCTCCGCCTCGGCGAATCGGCCGGCCGCGAGCAGGCCCATGATCCCCCCGAACATCTGCGCTTCGGGCGGTACCGTCACGCCGGCGGCGCGGCGGTGGATCTCAATACCAGCGCGGGCGACGGACACGGCTTCATCGCCGCGGCCAAGCAAGGCCAGCGCCTGGGCGCGAATGCGGGTCCCCTGAGTGGTCAGCATGTCGTCGCCGCAGTCCGTCAGCGGCGCGGCGGCGGCAAGCGCGGGCTCAGGGTTGCCCTCCGCCACCCGCATCAGGCCCATCCGGGCAAGAAGCAGCAGCCGGGCCGAGTCGTCGGTGATCACCGCCAGGGCCTCGTCAAGCACCGAGTCAGCGGCGGCCGCGTCGCCTAGCTTTCTGTGCAGCACGTACGCGCGGGCGTTGGTGATCCGGGCGAGCTCACGGTCGCTCGTGCATAGCGCGACGGCGTCCGCGAGCACGGTCCGCGCTTCGGCGTTCAGGCCGGCGCGGAACTTTGCCTCGCCGAGTATCAGCGCCGCCTCCGCGCCGCCGCCGGCGTCAAGTGCCGCCTGGCCGAGGCGCGCGCACAGATCCAGGTCGTACACCTCCTGCGCCCGTCGCGCGGCGCGGGTCAGCAGGTCCGGGTCTCCGGGGCCGCCGGATTCCAGCTGCCAGCGGCCCAGCCGCAGCAGGTCCTCGCGGCGGCGGGCGCCGGCCGCTTCGACGGCCATCGCCACCGTCGCTACTATCCGCTGCTGCCGGGAGCGGGGGATGGCCTGCCGCAGCACCTCCCCGTACATCGGGTGAGCCAGCCACACCTCGACGCGCCGTCCGTCCTGGCGTACCTCGACCAGCCCCTGCGCCTCAGCGTCCTCCAGCCCTTCCGGGTCGGTGACCTTGCTGAGCAGCTTCAGGCCCAGCGGCTCGGCCACCGCGAGCAACTCGGCGACGGCGGTTGTCCGCGCCGGCAGGCCGGCCAGTCGTGACCCGATCAACTCCGCCAGCCGCGCGGGCGCCGTCAGCGGCCGGCGCGGGACCCAGATCCCCCCGTCTGCCGCGAGCGCGCCCGAGCTGACCGCGTCGGTCAGCAGTTCCCGCAGGTACAGGGCGTTGCCTCGGCTCAGCTCCCACAGTCGCCGCACCGCACCGCGCGTGACCGGGCCGCCGAGGACCGCCGCGGCCACCTCGCCGGTCTGCGCCTCATTCCAGGTGCCGAGTTCGATCCGCTCCGCCAGCCCGTCCTTCCACAGCGCGGTCACGAGTTCCGGGACCGGTCCCGGTGCCCGCACGCTGACCAGCACGCTGCACGTGCCCGCCTGGACCAGCTGATGCACCAGCGCGGCCGACCCGTCGTCCAGATGCTGCGCGTCGTCGACGATGAGCAGCAGCCGGCCATCCGGCCCGGCTCGGTCGACGATCGCGCCGTTGGCCTGCCGCAACAGCTCCAGCATGCTGCCCGCCGACTGTCCGGACCTCGGCAGGAACGGCGCGAACGGCCCGAACGGGATCGGCGCCATGGCCCGCGACGCGATCGCGCGGGCGGTCACGAACCCAAACCCGGCCGCCGTCTTCGCCGCCTCCGCGGCCAGCCGGGTCTTACCCACGCCTGCCGCTCCGGCCAGCACGAACGCGGCGCTCTCCGGACCTTCCAGCCGCTCGACGATCCGGCCCAGTTCCCTCTCACGGCACATCAGCGGAACGCTGTCAGCCAGCGCCATCCCGACCACCACCACCGTCAGCTCCCGGCCAAATTTTAGACGCCACGGTTCGTTCGGGATAAATAGAGATTTTTTAGCCGAACTGCGCGGCGTGCATCCTGACGATCGACTCGAAGTCTGGATCGGGGGTAAGCCCGAGCCGGGCGGCGCGGTCCGCGCGGACGCGGGCCGGCCAGCCGGTGACGATGGCGGCGATCGCGGGGTCGGGCACCCAGTCGACCAGCGCGGCCACCTCAGGTCCGGCCACCCGCTCCAGGGCGGCGACCATCTCGCCGACCGTCACCGTCAGGGCGGGCATGGTGACGGCGGTGGGGTCGGCCCAGGCTTGTTCGGAGGAGGTGGCGGCGCGCAGGAACGCCGTGACGGCCTTGGCGGGGGATGCGAGCGCCACCTCGATTTCCGGGCCGACGGGACAGGTCGCCCGCTGGCCCGCGAGCGGCTCGCGGATGATGCCGGACAGGAAGCCCGACGCGGCGGCGTTCGGGCGGCCCGCGCGCACCGATATCGTCACCGGCCGGATGGCGCGACCGCGCAGGAAGCCCTTTCTCGTGTAATCGGCGAGCAGGTGCTCGCCGATGGCCTTCTGAGCGCCGTAGCTGGTCTGCGGGTTGGGCGCGGTGTCGTCGTCGACGACCGCGGGCAATGGCCGCATCGCGGAACCGCCGAACACGGCGAGCGAACTCGCGTACACCACGACCGGCGTCGTCCCCAGCGAGCGGCAGGCGGCGAGCACCGCCTGCGTGGCACGCAGATTGGCGTGCATGCCCAGATCGAAGTCAGCCTCGCATTCGCCGCTGACCGCCGCGGCCAGGTGGAAGATCACGTCGGCCCCGGCGAGCGGGCCGGCTTGCGCGCCGTCGGCGAGCAGGCTGGGCAGGTCGCCGATGGCGGCGCTCACCCGGCTGTCGGCGGCGAGATCGCGCGGAATCGGCACGCGGTCGACGATCGTCAGCCGCTCGACCGCGTCCGGCGGGCCGCCCGCCACGCCGAGTTCGCCCGCCGCGAGCAGTTCACGGGCCAGCCGCGCCCCGAGAAACCCGGCACCGCCGGTCACCACTACATTCGTCATGTGCCAAGTAAACAAGGAGGACGAGAATGAGCATCGACAAGCCCGAGGTCGACTTCCCCGAGGGCGAACCGCCCGCGGCGCTTGAGGTCACAGACATCTGGGAAGGCGAGGGCAAGGTCGCCAGCGCGGGCGACACGGTCAAGGTGCACTACGTCGGGGTGGCGTACTCCACCGGCGAAGAGTTCGACGCGAGCTGGGACAGGGGCGAGCCGCTGCAGTTCAGGCTTGGCGCCGGGCAGGTCATCGCCGGCTGGGACCAGGGCGTGCAGGGCATGAAGGTGGGCGGCCGCCGGCAGCTCGTCATCCCGCCCGACCTTGCTTACGGGAACCGGGGCGCGGGCAACGCGATCGCGCCTGGCGAGACGCTCATATTCGTGTGCGACCTCGTTTCCGCCTGAGTACGATCCCGTTTCGTGCGCAAAACTGAACGCGGCAGGCTGGGACGGATCGTCCTCATCATCGGGGCGGTCGTGTTCGGCGCGCTGCTGAGCGGGTGCACCTCGGCGGCGAGCCAGCCGGCTCCCGTCGCCACGGTCACGCGGACGGCGGCCGGTGCGACCACTCCGGCCGCGTCTGCCACTCCCACCACTCCCACCACTTCCGTCGCTCCCACCACTTCCGTCACTCCTGCATTGCGGGTGTCGGCGGACATCGACCTCGGGATGTCGTCCTCGCTGGGTCAGGCGGTGGCGGCGGAAGCGCCGGACGGGACGGTGTTCTACGCCGACGGGCAGGTCGTCATGGTCGTCAGCGGCGACAGCCCGCCCGCGGTGGCCGAGCACCCGGGAGCGAAGGTGCTCGGCCTAGGCGCCAGCTCGTCGACCCTGTACGTCGTCACCCCGGCGGACCTGCTCGCCTACAGCCGCTCATCCGGTGACCAGACCGGCCGGTGGCTGCTGACCGGGTCGCCCGCCACGCCCACCACGGCTGGGGTCGTCGTCGACGGCGAGGGTGACGCCTGGGTGTGGACGGACTGGGCCACGGACTTCAGCGGGTACGAGAACGCGATGCTGTACGCCTTGTTGCCGGGAGTGGACAAGCCTGTTGTCCTGTCTCACGTCGCCGAGCCTGGCTCGGTGACCACAGACGGCACCCACGCGTTCTTCCTCGCCGACAACGTCAATGTCGGCGCGAGCCTGACACAGGCGACGCGCATGGCGGGCCTGCCCGCGGTGCGGCTGGTTAAGGTGGGAACGGTGCCCGGCGAGTCGCTCGTCGGGTTCAGCCGGTCGCAGGTGGTCGCCTACTCCCAGCCTCATTCGCTGTACACGTTCAGCCCGGGCGGTACGGGCACCGCGCTGGTCAAGACGCGAGCGCAGGAGCCGGTCGGGCTGGCCGGGACAAATTCGGGACTGCTGTTCCTGACCTGCGCCGGCAAGGCGTGCTCCACCGTCACCCCGGTCGATCAGTCGACCGGGGTGTCCGGCGTGCCGGCGTCGGTGCCCACGAGCGGCGACATCGTCCTCGGGCCTGATCCCGCCGTCGTGGGCGTGGAGTCGGGGCACCTGCACCTGGTGCGGCTGAGCTAGGCGGTCACCGTACGGTGACTGGTGACCAGGTCAGGCCGCCGTCGCCGGTGAGCCAGAGCGGGCCGTAGCGCGCGACGAGGTACCCGTCGTTGTTCGTGGTCATGGCGAATTCGATGAGGCCGCCGTCTCCGACCTGGCTCGGAGGGTCGGCCAATGTGGCTGGCCTCAGCCAGTTGCGGCCGCCGTCGCGGGACACTTCGAGGCCGCTGACGATCCCGTCAACGAACAGCTTCCCGTCCGGGGTGGCGGCAACGGCGTCGGCGCCGTCGTAGAGTCCCACGTACGCGAACTGGCGCCAGTGCGCGCCCGAGTCTGCCGACCGGTACAAGTGATTCGTGGTGGGATGCCCGCCGAGCAGCCCGCAGGCCATGAGCAGGCTGTTCGCGGTCACCGCGGTGACCGTGTACGCCGCCCCGAAGACGCACGGGGTAGCGCGCCGGTGCCACGGCGCGGTGCCGTCGGCGGACCCGCTCAGCAGCATCGCCGGCGTGCGGAAATCGTTCGGTCCAGGGCCTTTGGGGGCCGCGCCGGCGGCGCCCAGGGCGTATGCCGTGCCGCCGGCCGCCGTCACGACGGGCAGGCCCAGGCCGGCGCCGCCGGGAACCGGCCGCCAGGCGTCCTCGCCGGCAGGCGAGGTCTCGATGCTGAACGACGGCGCCGAGCTGCGGCCGCAGGCTTCCGAGCCGCAGTTGAGGAACGCGGCGATCACGTGCCCGTTCGTCGCGGCCAGGCTGTAGACGCTGCGGCCGCCGGTGTCGACGCGGCGCCAGGTGGCGCCGCCATCGTGGGTGGCCCACAGCCCGGGCGCGAACGCCCAGCCGTCACGCGCGTCGGCGAAGTAGACCTCGCCCACGCTCTTCGCCGAACTGTCGCCGTATGGCAGGCCGGCCCACGGCGCTGGCGGCGCGGCGATCGGCGTCCAGTGCCGCCCGCCGTCGGTCGTCTTCCGCAGCACGATCCGCGCGCTGTTCGACGGCCAGCAGTCCTGCATCGTCACGCCGAGCAGCCACCCGTCGGCGGGGGATATGAACGACGCGGACTCGGGTCCGATGGCGCCGGGAGCGCAGGTGCTGCCGGGTGTGGCGGCCGTCGCCGGCGTGGTGACGGTCGCACGCGTGGTGGCGCTCGTGACAGGTCGCGGCGTCTGTGAGTGCTGTGCTGGGTATGTTTGTGCTGGCTGAGTGCTGTTCGAGGTAGCTCCGCATCCGGCCGCCAGCAAGACCGTCATAACCGCGGCTCCCCGTGTGATTCTCCGCATGCCTCGTAGACGCCAATTGCCCGACGCCGGTTGGGCGAAGAAATGATTACAGTTTGCGGCGCTATAGCGCCGCGTCGGCATGTCAGCTTTGACGCGCGCCGTAGCCTAGACGCGCAGGAAGTTGCGCACTAACGGCGGGCCGTAAAGTGGCCTGGTGCCGTATCCGCAGGGCGCTTATCCTGAAGGCCTGGCGCTCCGGGGAACATCGCAGCTGGTGCCGTGGTAGTGGTACCCCGCAGCGGCCTGCTTGCAAGGAGCAGCGCGCTGGCGGGGTTTTTCCGTTTAAGCGCGGTCGCGGCAAACGATGCCGCCGGAAAGGCCGGCGGCAGCAGATGAGGCTTATGGAGGTCACATCAGCGACGAACCGCGTGTCAACGAGCGCATCCGCTCGCCGGAAGTACGGCTTGTCGGTGCCAAGGGCGAGCAGATCGGGATCGTGTCGATAACCGAGGCGCTCCGACTGGCCCAGGAGGCCGACCTTGACCTGGTCGAGGTGGCGCCCACCGCGCGGCCCCCGGTGTGCAAGCTCATGGACTACGGCAAGTTCAAGTACGAGACCGCGGTCAAGGCCCGGGAATCGCGCAAGAACCAGACCTGACTTAGACACGATTCGGTGGTCACTGGTGGCGCAGGTCTGTGACCTGCTGGTTCGTGGTGCGTTGAAGCGGGAGTTGCGCACTCTCCGCGCGCCGGACGCAGGCCTTAAGCGCGGCTCACGCCGCGCTGGTTTGATGCCCGCGGCGAACCGCAGATCGCGAACAGAGACAGGCGAACCTATGCCGCTTCTATATGCGTGCTGGCACATTCACCCTCGCGGCGTTCAGCGTTGATGCGGGCGTTGGCGAACGCGATCCAGATGGCGAGGTTGAGGTCGAGGCGCTCGCCGGAGTGCGGCGGGATGATGGTGGCGGGGGTGATGGCGGCGGTGTGGGTGGTGGTGATGTCGCCGGCTGGCTGGGGGAGCGGGGGG
>Ga0126381_100000729_pt1 | contig 36057 bp, 28 predicted proteins | sample PanSoiMetPlot_28_FD_96465 | JGI IMG/M metagenome (GOLD analysis project Ga0126381, IMG submission 96465) | Tropical forest soil microbial communities from Panama - MetaG Plot_28 | ecosystem: Environmental > Terrestrial > Soil > Tropical forest > Bulk soil | place: Panama | collected 2016-02-17 | reverse complement strand
TTTTCAGCAGAAGCACGATGCGCTCCTGCGCAGCGTACGCAGCCGCCCGCAGGCGGGAATTGTGGTGGGCGCCCAGACTGTCGACTGGTATTCGGGCAAGCACTTTGTGGGCAAGGCGTACGAGAACGCGGCGCACGGCGCCTACCAGGTGCTCAAGGCTAACGGCTTTGAATCGGAGCCGTTCCTCGACTGGCAGATGTCCCCCGAGACGCTTCGGCACTACGAGATGGTATATGCGCCCGATTCGGTGTGCCTGAGCGATCGACAGTGCGCCATGCTGTCGGATTATGTGCGGAACGGCGGCAAATTGCTGGCGACGCACCTCACCAGCGTGGCCGACGAATACGGCCGCGTTCGCAAGAATTTCGGGCTCGCGGAACTCTTCGGCGCGGAGTTCGTTTCACCCGAGCCGGAAGAGATCCCCGACTTATATCTGAAGTTTCCCAACGGCCCGGAGATTCCACAGGACCCGCAGGTGTTCCGGTTCCGTGCGACGTCCGCCAGCGTGCTCGCCGAAACGACCGACCGCGGTCATCGCGCCAACCTGGGTCCCGCGATTGTCAAGCGGAATCATGGCAAGGGCGAGGTGATCTACATCGGTTCGAGCCTGGAAGCGGTCTACGAAGAGACGCGCATGAAGGTGCTGCGGTCGTTTCTCGGCGGGTTGGTAACGCCTTGGCTAGCCGCGCGACGCTCCTACGAAATCGAATACCAACCGGGCCTGATGCCACACTGGATGGCCTCGGACACCGTGCTCCTGCTGCACCTGTTGGCAGATACGGGGAATAAGAACAAGCATCTGCGCATCCGCGAGGAGTTCCTGCCCGTGACCGATGTGAAACTGCGCATCCGTGTACCCCAGGGCCGCACTGTGCGATCGGTCTCGCTGTTGCGCAACGGAGCCGCGCTGCCGCGCACCGTGAGCGCCGGCTGGCTTAATGTGACGGTGCCGCGCGTATTCATTCACGAAGCGGTGAAGGTCGAACTGGCGTGAAGCCCTCGCCGCGACGGTGGCTCATGATCTCGCTGGCCTTCTGGGCCACCGTGATCAACTACCTGGACCGGCAGACGCTTTCCGTAGCCGCGCCCGTCTTGCGCGAGCAGTTCCACATGACGAACACCGCGTACTCGCGTGTGTTGTTCGGATTCCTGCTCGCCTACACCATCATGAACGGCATCTCGGGGCCGATGATCGACCGCCTCGGTACACGCCTCGGCTATGCGCTGTGCATGGCGTGGTGGAGCGCCGCGGCGCTGCTGCACACTCTGGCCCGCGGCGCATTGAGTCTTGGCATATTCCGTTTCCTGCTCGGCATGGGCGAAGCCGGCAACTGGCCCGGCGCCGTGAAGGTGGTAGCCGAATGGTTCCCGGAGAAGGAGCGCGCGTTCGCATCCGGCATCTTCAATAGCGGCTCGGCCATAGGTGCGATCCTGGCGCCGCCTATAGTGGTGTACATTCTGGTGACGCTCGGATGGCGGCCCGCATTTCTGGTCGTGGGCTGTGTCGGATTCCTGTGGCTGTTCATCTGGTGGCCGCTCTACCGAACGCCGGCAGAGGCAGTGTTTCCTCCGCGAAAGTCTCCATTCTCTCCGCCCCTCCGCGGTGAATCCAAAGCCAGCGCGCTTACCGTGAGCCGTTTAATCCGCACCCGTTTCGTCTGGGCCTTCACCCTCTCCAAGGTCTTCATGGACCCGGTCTGGTACTTCTACATTTTCTGGTTCCCCGAATACCTGAAGCAGGCACGCAGCTTCAACATGGCCTCCATCGGCGCTTTCGCATGGATTCCCTTCGCCGTGGCGGGCGTCGGTAATCTGGCGGGCGGCGCGCTGTCCGCTTTTCTCTTGCGCCGCGGCGTGTCCGTGACGGTGGCGCGGAAAGGCGCGGTCACCTTCTTTGCTGTGCTCATGCTGTCCGCCATCCCGGCCGTCCTCGCTGCTCAGGCGTGGCTCTCTATCGCGTTCGTCTCCATCGCCATGCTCGGCTACACCGGCAGTCTGGCGAATATGCTCGCTATGCCGGCGGACGTGTGTCCGAAGAGCTCAGTAGCCTCTGTGTACGGCCTCGCCAGCATGGGCTCAGGATTCGGCGGAATGCTGTTCACCCTGGTCACCGGCTGGGCGGTCGACCACTACTCGTACACCCCGGTCTTCATAGGATTCGGAATCATGCCGCTAGTCTGCGCCGCCATCCTGTGGAGTCTTGCCGGGCCATTGGAATAGTGGGGCACAGGTCTGATGCGGACGCCCTCGTCCCGCCCGGCCGAAGGCCGGCCAGGGGGTCTGCCCCAACGAGCTCACCGACCTGCCGCGTACTGTTCCCGACTGATCCCATACTGGACCAGCGTCAGGCCTTCGCTCTCGAAATCGCGCACGCGATCCAGGCCGATCTTCCGCATCACGTGTATCGACGCGCCGTTGGCCTGCTGCGCGATGGAGATCACTCGTTCCGGCTTCACCCGCAAGAAGATGTCGCGGAGAGCCGCGTGCGCTGCCTCGGTCGCGAGTCCCAGTCCCCAGAAGTGCCGCGCGAGCCACCATCCGATCTCCAGATCAGGCAGATCCCGCCAGATTCCCGCGCCGCAGAAACCGATTACGTTCCTGGATTCCTTCTCCACCAGCTTCCAGCGGCAGAACCCCTCTTGTTCGTACCGGGTGACCTGCCGCTCCACGAATCGCTGGATGGCTTCATCGTCCCAGGGGACTCCGCCGTTGATGTACCGCATCACCTCGGGGTCGGTCGCGATGGGGCGGAAATCCCTCCAGTCGGAAGCCTGCCACGGGCACAGAATCAAACGCTCGGTCTCGAGCATTGCCGCTTTCAGTTTATCCTGGTGGCCCCAGTATTGAAACCCTCCACCACGATGCGCGGCCGTTCGCCGCGCGTGTCGGCATCTTCCATCTCAGTGCGAATCGTGCGCTGCTCGCCAGGCATCAGAGCGACATAGTTGTCGCTGTGGATGACGGGGAGGATCCGGTCGCCCGACTTGTCTCGTACCGCCTTCACCCGCACCATCAGCGCCGGTTGCTGCGAGATGTTCCTCAATTCCGTGGTAAGCACCCACCGCGAACCCTGCCGCTCGCTGTTGACCGTGGCGGTGACCTCTACCCTCGCCAGATCGCGAATGGCCTTGAAGTTGTACTCTTCGGTCCCGCGCAGGTAAAAGTTCTCGGAAACGGTCTCGCCGCCCCGCGTGAGCTTCAAGCGGATGAAGTGGACTGCTGAAAGACCCGCCGGGTACTCCAGCCTGATGGGCGCCTGCACGCTGTCTTCGGCGGAATCGATCGCGGCGCTCTTCTTCCACTGAGGCGAGCCGTCCATGTTTAAAATCTCCGCCTGCGCCGTAAGCCCGGACGCGTTCCCGCCGCTATAATTCACCACCTCCACGTTGTCCGTCACCGGATTCCACTGAATGTGGAGCGGCTCTGAGCCTTTCTTGCTGCCGAAGTAGCCGCCGCTCTGGTCGAAAAAGTAGTCGTAGGTCTGCCACACCATCGAAGGCCAGCTTGGATGGCTCATCCACAGCAGCAAGCCCATGCGGTTCTTCGCCTGAGCCTCGAACATGGCGCGGTAGCCGTCGTAATCGATGAACTGTGAGAGCTCCACGAACTCTTCGGCAGTCTTGGCGCCGCCGTAGGTCGTGTCGATCATGTCGCGCCAGGCGGCCGCGCCCTGCGCGCCGGTGATCGTGAAATCGTGCATGCCCCAGACGTCGCCTTGCGGCCACATGTCCGCCGGCCGCATCATCTGTCTGAGGCTATCGTAAGTCACCACGTTGGGCATGCCGATCTCGCTGTGCAGCTTGGTGGTGGCGCGCTCCTGAAAATAATATTTCGGAAACTGCGTGCGATACGGTCCGTGGCCGCTTACGCCGCCATCGGCGGAATCGGGAATGTAATAGGAGTTTGGATGGAGCGTGGCCGTCAGGTTCTTCAATTGGCCGTTGAGCGGATCGGGCGGGCTGCCCTCGTTACGCCCCACCCACAGGCCCAGCGAGGCGTGGTTGCGAATGCGCAGAATGTAGTCCTCCGCATTCTTGACGAACATGGCGTTGTCGTCCGGGTTAGGGCCATCTACGGGATTGGCCAACCAAAAATCCTGCCACACTACGATGCCGTACTTGTCGCAGGCGTCGTAGAACGCCTCGTCGCCGGTCTGCCCAACCCAGTTGCGGATCATGGTGAAGTTCATGTCCTTGTGGTAGCGCACAGCCACGTCGTACTCGCGGGCGCGATACCGCAGCATCGATTCCGGAAAGCCCCAATTGCCACCGCGCGCGATGAAGCGCCGCCCATTGATCCAGATGCGCAGCGCGCCACCCTCTCCGCTGTAACTAAACTGGCGGATGCCAACCTGGAAGTGCTTTTCATCGGAAACTTTCTTCAAGACCACGAACGACAGGTCCACCGGGTAGAGATTTTGCTCGCCGTAGCCGTTCGGCCACCACAGCTTGGGATGGTCGAGGTGCAGCGGATCGAGCTTCACTATCACCAACTCTCCCGCGCCTACCGTGACGCCCTTCTCAAATGCCAGGTCCCCGAAGCGGCCGCGTAAGACTCCGTCCACGGGTGTCTTCCCGCTGTTGCGCAGCGTCGCTTCGATCTTCGCCTCCGCGCGCGACGTGTCGGGCAGCGGCAGCGCCGTGGTCACGAGAGGATTCTCGATCGTCACCGGCCCGGTCGTAGTCAGGAAAACATCACCCCAGATGCCGATGTCGCGCCCGCGCACCGTCGGGATCCAGTCCCAACCGATGGTAGCGTGATACGTGGGATTATCGGCTCCCAGCGCGCCGCCATTAAGATCGGGACGCGCGAATGTCTTCTCCTTGACGCTGCCGGGCGTGGCGTTCTTGATGATGCGCACCGCCAGTGCATTCTTGCGGCCGGGGTGGATCAGCGAGGTTACATCGAAGTTGCCTCGCAGGAACCCTCCATCGATCTGGCCCACCCGCTCGCCGTTCAGAAAAACTTCGGCCTTCCAGTTGACGCCGTTGAAGTGCAGCCACGCATGCTGCAAGGCGTCAAGCCGCGGCGCCACGAATTCATCGCGATACCAGAAGTCGGCATAGAAAAACGAATCCGAGATCGCAAGCTGGTTGTCGCTGAAGTTCGGGTCCGGCACGGCTCCATCATCGATGAAGCTCGAAAGCACGGTGCCGGGAACCGTCGCCGGCAGCCAGTCTTTGTCGTTGAAACCCACCTGCGAAAGCGCCTTGCCGTCGGCCGTGACCAATGAATCGCGCTCGAGCTTCCACGCGCCCGCGGCCAGCACCAAACTGCCGGCCGCCTGTGCCGGCGCCGGCTTGGGCTCCGGCACCAGGCCGCCGCGACCATAGACTTCCATCTCGCTGAGGATATAGCCCTCGGGCGCCGAGGCTTTGGTCATGAGCACGCGAATATATCGGCCGCGCTCCGGTTCGGCCAGCTTGATATCGTCGGACTCGCCCAGCGGCTGAATCGTCCGCCACGCCGCTGCGTCGTCGGAGACCTGAATCGCTCCCTCGGCCGCTCGCCGGATCCAGGTGAGCGCCACTCGGTCGAACGTGCAAAAGGCTCCGAGATCCACGTACACCCATTCCTCGCCAGCGCCTGCGCTCATCCATGCACTGGCGAAGTGATACGGTCCGCCCGCTTCCACGCGCGCGCCTTTGTCGCGCAGGATCACGTCGCCAATGGTCCAGCGAAGTGCGCTGGGCGCCGAGACTTCGATCCGCAGCCGCCGGCTGCGCGCCGGCGCGAAGGTGACAGTAGTTCCGGGCGTGTACGACGGCGTGCCGGCCATGGCGAATCCTCGGAATCCGGCGGGCGGACGGTCGGTTTTCTCCATGCGCCCCAGCTGCGTCCATACTTGCCCGTCGTCGGAACCCTTCACCACCACCTGCCAGCCGGCAGGCTGCAGCAGGCGCGTGTTGACGCGCAATCCGGTCAACTCCACGCTGTCTACTTCGAGTGGTTCCTCGCCGCCCTCCAGGCCCAGTTCGATCCACCCGCTCGATTCGTTCAGTACCACCGACGTGAGATCGTTGTGATCGAGCAAATGCTCCCGATCCTGCTTCTTCAGCACGCCTTGTTCGCTGGTCGAAACCACCACCCATCGCGGCAGGCGCGTCTGCTTGATGCCATCGGTAACAAGCTGCGCCGTCAGATTGTAGTCGTAAGCGCTCGATTGGTACGCAGGCCTGTGCAGCGCCAGGTTGCGATAGGTCTTCGCATCCGGCAGAAGCTGCGCCGCGAAATCTTCCCGCGGATCTCCCGGATAAACCCCGACACCGCGGGTGTAAGTCTGCGCCATGGCCGGCACCGCGGCAAGCAGACCCAGCGCCATCAAGGCACGCATAGGGTCACGCTCTCATTTTTTTCCAGTTCTCGAGGCAGCGCTGCGCCGTCTCGAGTTCCGGGAAGCGGCTGCCCTCCTGTTCGATCAGGTAATACTCCACGCCTCCCGCCGATTCCGCCGCGGTGAAAATCGCCTTCCAGGGAGCGTCGCCTTCGCCGAATAGAACGCGGTAGCCCCTGTCCGGCCCGGCGCCCGCGCCCCAATCCTTGCAGTGGATCGATCGTATACGGCCCGGGTTCGCGTTGATCCATGCTACTGGATCGGTGCCGGCTTCCACACACGTGCCGACATCAAACTGCAGCATCACTTCCTTCGGCGTGCCCGCCGCGATCACTTCCATGGGCCTCTTGCCTTCGATCACCATGAATTCCGGCTTATGGTTGTGATATCCCGTCCGCAGCCCCTCCGGTTGCAGCTTCTCTGAAACGGCAGCAAGCTGATCGGCCACCTTCTTCCAGCCATCGAGCCCGTTCACTCGCCCGGCGCTTGCCATCACGATGTACTTCGACCCGATGATGTGGTTGAGCTCGATCGCTTTGGGTAGCCCTTCCGTGCTGAACGACGGCTGGTTGTTGTGCGTCGAATTGCAACGGATGCCCAGGTCGTCCATCCGCTTGCGCGTCTCTTTCGCCTGATCGGTGGTCCAGGTGAAATAGGGCGCGAAGAACTCCACCACCTGATAGCCCATCTTTGCCACCGCGCGCACGGTTCCTTGCGGATCCCTAGAAAGCTCATCGCGTACCGAATAGAGCTCGAGCCCGATGGGCACGGCGCCCGCCGCTCGCCCCGGCTTCAGCCCAGCCGCCCCGGAAAGCGCCAGGAAAACACGTCGGGACATAGTCTCGTGTCGCACGCCCAAACTATATCACGCAGCTACGAGCCCCGAGCCCCGAGCTGCAAGCCCCGGAACTAACCTGGCTTGGGGCTCGGTGACATCGTTTCGTGACTTCTGGACTGAAAACTCGCTGCGCCCCACGTTGCAGAGTGGACGCGAGGACATGCGAATCGCCCACCTCTGGGCTGCGGTGGGGGCTCTGTCGTGGCTCGAAGCTCGCGGCTCCCTCGCGTTATCCTTAAGCTTCCCATGGCGACTGTGTCAGCGCTGTTGAGCGACAACACCAATTACAGATACACCTGGATCGGTCAGGTCGTCAGCGAGATCGGCGACTACTTCAACAACATCGCGGTCTTGGCGCTGGTGATGGAAAAATCCGGTTCCGGGCTTGTTGTCTCCGGCATTATGCTTTCGCGTGCCATCCCCGCCGTTCTCGCTGGACCGGCCGCCGGCGTCCTGCTCGACCGCCTCGATCGCAAGTCCATCATGATCGCGAGCGACCTCATCCGCGCCGCCGTCGCACTGGCGTTCGTCCTGACCATCCATCAGCCGAAGGCCTGGCTGCTCTACCTGCTCAGCGCGGCCCTGATGTTCGCATCCCCGTTTTTCACCTCTGGCCGCGCTGCCATTCTGCCCGCGATCGCCACGTCCGACGAGCTGCATTCCGCCAACTCGCTCACGCAAACCACGCAGTGGGCCACCTTGACCGTCGGCACTATGCTCGGGGGCCTCGGCGCCGCGCGCTTCGGTTATGCGTGGGCCTTCATTCTCAATTCGCTGTCTTTCGTCTTTTCCGCGGTATGTATCTGGCGGCTGAAGGGTCAGTTTCGTGCCGTGCGCGATACCGGCTCTGGCCCCACAGCACTACGTCCCTGGCACGAATACCGCGAGGGACTCGCATACCTCTGCTCCGTCCCGCTGATGATGGGCATCGGTATGATCTCCTTGGGCTGGGCGCTCGGAGGCGGCGCAGCACAAATCCTTTTCGCCCTGTTCGGCGAGCAGGTCTTTCAGCGCGGCGCGGAGGGCATAGGCTCGATCTCCGCCTTCGCCGGCCTCGGTCTGCTGGCCGGTGGCGCCGTCGGCCATCTTGCCGGCCGCCGTGTCTCCTTCGCTGGCTACAAACGAGTCGTGACTGTCGCCTATCTCGTCCACGGCCTAACCTACATGGTGTTCAGCCAGGCAGGCTCCTACGCGCTCGCGCTTCTGGCCATGATGCTTTCGCGCGTGGGCATGTCCACCACTACCGTGCTCAACAGCGCGCAGCTTCTCCGCCACACGCCGGACCGGTTTCGTGGCCGCGTGTTTTCCACCATGGAGAGCCTGCGCTGGTCGGTGATGATCGTGTCGATGGCCGCGGCCGGCATCGCGTCCCAATATTACAGCCCGCGAACCATCGGCCTCGTCGCCGGCGCGTTCGGCGCGCTGACCGCCGTGGCCTGGGCCTGGTGCGACCTCACCGGCCGCTTACCGGAACCGCGGAAAGAAACGCGGGGAATGGGGGATGGGGACAGGGGATAGGGAAATGAGGCGCGCCACGCGCACATCCTAACCCTGTCCCACGTCCCCATTCCCCATCCCCCTGAACCTTCCGAACCGTTACGCCATAATACTTTTTCCTTTTCCGTGATTGGGTCGGCCGCTCGGGCGGGGAAGAATTCCTCTTCGTCCTGCCGTCCTGCGATCTCAACGGCGCCCGGGTCGAAGCCGAGCCCGTCCGGCAGGCCATTGGAACTGCGCCGTCGCTCCCCACGGGGACGCCTTCAAGAGGCACCTGCCGCATCGGCCTTGCCTGCCGCGCTGGAACGGTGCGCTCGACAGTTCCGACCTTCTCGGCGAAGCCGACGCCGGTCTTTTATCTGGCGAAAGATCGTGGCCGCAATCCGTGTGGCAGCAGTAGGAGTTGAGAGCCGCGTTCCTCAAACCTCTGCGACAGCGTGGTTAGCCTACAGCCGACAGCCGACAGCGAAACCGACGCGGCCGCAGCGGCCCTTAAGCGTGTCAGCGGTTCGCTCGCTTTTCCACAAACTCCGCCAGCTCGCTCGAGACATAACGCGGTGGCTCCACCGCAAACTGCGGCTTTGCGTCCCACAGTCCGCGCGCCACGTCCGCCCACAACGGCACATTGATGCCGCGGTCGATCACCACGAACGCATCCGCCCGGTCCATATACCGAAGGCTGGAAGGCTTGAAATCTTCGCAGCCGAAATCCAGCAGCATCAGGAACACGTCTGGCCGCACCAACTCCAGCACGCTATTGGATTCCATAATCACGTTGGCGTGCTGCTGCAAAATCTTATCGATAGTCGATGCCGCCCGCGCGAGCTCCCCCATCGGCGTACGCAGCCAGAACGACCGCCGCGCCCCGGCTGCCAGAAACCGACCGGAATCGGTATCGTTGGGCTCGTACTCTTCGCTCAATGCGAACGGGTGGTTCGCATCACCGCCCGTTTCGGCCGCGCACTCGCACGCTTTGCCCTGGCTGCTGCAGATGCCGTGCCCGTACTGGGTCACTTTCACAGCGGCCCACTGACGCTTGCGCAGCTTGCGGATCAAACCCGCCGTGACCGAGGTCTTTCCGATATTGCGCGAATGTCCGCCTACCACCACTACCATTGGCGGCTCACCTCTCCAGGCTCACCAGCCGCCGTTTCAACTCCGCCACTTCCTTGCGCAGTTCAGGCAGCCTTGCCAACTCGGCCAATTGCTCGAGGTGCTGTTTCAACGGACGCGCCGGCGTACCCCACACGGTTTCGCCCGACCGCACAATCTTCGACGTCAGAACTCCGCAGCCGGACCCCAGCACTGCCCGCGCCTCGATCCTCGCCTTGTCGCCAATGCCCACCTGCCCACCAATCACTGCGTGGTCTTCCACCGTGACGCCCCCCGAAAACCCCGTCTGCGCCGCCACCACCACGTGCCGGCCTATGCGGCAATTGTGCCCCACATGCACCATGTTATCGAGCTTTGTGCCTTCCCCTATCGAGGTCACGCCCAGCGCCGCGCGGTCAACGCACGAATTCGCGCCGATCTCGACGAAATCGCCCAGTACGACTCGTCCCACTTGCGGGAACTTGTGCCAGCGCCCTTCCTCCATCACATAGCCGAATCCGTCCGCGCCAATCACCGCGCCCGAATGCAGAACCACGCCGCGCCCCATGTCTACATTGTCGTAAACAGTAACGTTCGGATGCAGTATGCATCCCTCGCCCAGCACCACCCGTTTTCCGACGTAGCAGCCCGCGCCCACGCTCGTAGCGACGCCCAGCCGCGAACCGTCGCCCACCACCGCGTGCGGGCCGACGTACACCATCGCCCCCATGCTCACGTCTTTCCCGATTACTGCCGTCGGGTGGATGCCCGGCTTCAGCTCCGCGGTCGGATAGAATCGATTCATCGCCCGCGCAAACGCCGTGCGCGGTTCCTGCACCCGGATCACCGTGCGATAGCTCGGGCTCGGCCAGTCCAAGGGCACCAGCAGGCACCCGGCCGCCGATCCTTCAGCGGCCGCGGCAGCCTTCCGGGTCCCGACGAACGCCAGTTCCTCGCAGCCTGCCGACTCCAGGGCCGCCACACCATTCAGCTCCTTCTCTCCATCGCCTTCAAATGTGGCGCCCAGCCACTCTGCCAGCTCACGAACTCGCATGACTTAAATGATACAGGCGCTGCAGTGTTCGGAACTCCTCTAGGCTCTTCCCCCTATTTCCCCGATAGGGTACAAGGTTATCCAACGGTCATCTGGAAACGTTATCCTCCACAAGTCATGCTGTAGAGAATAGTATGGCCTCATCAGTCAAACGGGGATCGCCGTCCTGGTTGCGCATTGGCGCATGGTTGGCGGCCGCGCTGGTTCTCCTCCTGCTCTGTGTCGACTCCTCTAACCGACTGATTCAACAGACCCAATCGGCCAACTTATACTGCTTCTCCCGCAATCTTTGGATGACCGTGGCGCCCTTGCCCCGCCGCCCGCTCGACCTGGGGGCGGTATTTCAAGGCCAGCTCTGGGTGGCTACCCATGACGAGGTCGACCGCTTCGATGGAAAAAGCTGGGTGCCGGCCCCCCAAGCTTTGAAGACCAGTCGCCCGGCCGCCCTGGCCGCAAGTTCCGCCGGTATCTGGGTACTCGATTTCAACGGCAACCTCTCTCATTTTGACGGCAGTGCCTGGACATTCGAAGCTCTGGCAGGCAAGCTACCCGGCGTGACTTGGGGAATCCGCGGCGCCCTACGCCCGACCTTGGCAGCCGATGACGACGGATCTGTATGGATTCTGTGGGACGGTTTGTGGCACCGCTCCGCGGGTGTCTGGACCGAAGTGCGTCCCGAAGGCAGGGTCGTGATCGGCGCCAGACTCGTGGGCGAGAGTGCTGGTTACGCCTGGTTGGGGAGTGATGGCAAGGTGGAAGCCGTCACTCCTACCGGCGTCGTCGCGGCGCGCTTTTCGGCGGATGTGCTGGGCAGTTCTGTCCGCGATGTCTATAAGGTGGTTTCGGTCAAGGGCGCCTTTTGGCTTGCGACCCCGGCCGGCTTAGCCGTCTTCGATGGCGCTTCGTGGCGCAATCTTGGCGCGCCGCCTCAATCCGGCGGTGTGCTCGATGCCGCGCCCGCCCCCGATGGTGGCCTGTATGTGCTCGGAGCGCCGCCGGCGGTCGGCCTTTCTGCCCGCCTGTCGCTGGCGTGGCCGGTGATTTTGCTCGCGGGCGCAGCGCTCTCGCTGCTCGCCTATGTATTCCGCTCCATTCTGCGACTGCGTCGTCACCGCAGGGACCAAGGCGTGGGTCCGGTGCTGGGCATCGGCTTCGATCCCCGAAACCGTTTCGCCGCGCGCTGGACGCTGCAGGCCCTGCGCGAATGCGACTACCGCGGCGCCACGCGAACGATTCGCGGGCTTTCCCTTGGACTCCCCAGCCGCACGATGTTGCTGCTGGAAGGCACGGCGCTTTCGCTCGGAGGATTCCCGGAAGAGGCCGAAAAGCGCTGCCGCCGCGCTCTGCGGCGCACGTCGGGTGAACAGTCCCGCTTCGCCCTCGACCGCCTGGGCGCCATTCTCACGGAGCTCGGCCGCTACGACGAAGCCCGCGAGTGCCTCGAGGAAGCCGTCCAGCTTGACGATTCCTTTGACCTGGCGTGCGCCGATCTCGCTGAGCTGCTGTTGACCGAAGGCGGCGATGCTGCGCGCGCCCTTGAGCTTGCCGAACGCGCCGCCGCAGCCAAACCCTCACCCGCTGCGTATCGTGTGGGCCGGCAGCTCAATGCCGAAGCCCTGGCGCTGCGCGCCTGGGCGCTGGCCGCCCTGGGGCGGCGGCTGGAAGCTGAGATCGTGGTGCAGCGGACCTTCGATGCCATCGATCAGGATTGCCCCCCGATAGTCGCCGGCGTTTACTGCCGCCTTGCCATGGCTCTCCAAAGCATACCCGACCGCAACGCCGCCATGACCCACTTCCGCAATGCCTCCATGCTCGACCCCAAGGGCAGGTACGGCAACTTCGCGCGCGGGCAGCTGAGCCAGCGCAGCGCCTGGGGCGTCAGCGCGTAAGGGCATATGCGACCGCTCACCGGGCTACCATATACCTTCATGCCCATCGACCCCTCGGCCGCGGTTGCTCCGACCGCGCGCATTCATCCCGCTGCCGTCGTCGGTCCCGGCGCCCGCATCGGCGAGTTCTGCGTGATCGAAAGTGACGTTGTCATCGGTGCCTGCTGCATGCTGGAGCCCTACGTCTACATCAAGCGCTGGACCACGCTCGGCGAAAGCAACGAAATCTCCGCCGGTACGGTGCTCGGCACCGACCCCTTCGACAAGAACTTCACCGGCGAGCGCAGCTACCTCAAAATCGGCAGTCGCAATAAGATCCGCGAGCACTACACCATCTCGCGCGGCACCCAGCCCGAATCCGTTACCGAAATCGGCGACGACAATTTCATCATGGGCTCCGGCCACATCGCCCACAACTCCAAGGTCGGAAACAATACCGTGATCGCGAGCTGCGCGCTCATCGCCGGCCACGTGGAAATCGAAGACCAGGCCTTCGTCTCGGGAGGTGTGGTGGTCCACCAGTTTTCCAAGATCGGCCGCCTCGCGATGATCGGCGGCAATACCCGGGTCAACAGCGACGTTCCGCCGTTCTTTCTATATGCCGGCCACGATATCGTCGCCAAGGGGCTCAACGTTGTCGGTTTGAAGCGCGCCGGTTACAAGGCTTCCGATCTTAGCACGCTCAAGAGAGCCTACCAGCTTCTGTACCGCTCCGGCCTGAAACTGGCTGATGCATTGGCCCGCATCGAGACGGAGATCCCCACGGCGGACACGCTTCACCTGGTGTCTTTTATCCGCCATAGCGAGCGCGGTATCTGCCGGGAATAGTCCTGCTTAGGCGGCTGTGAGCCTCAGGTACTCCCGCAGCATCCTTACGCGCCAGCGCAGAATCATTCCGAAAGCCAACACGAAGAACAGCGCCCCGGTCTGCTCCACCGTTAGAAGACTGTCGAAATAGCCGCGCGCCAGCAGCCTTACCGCCGCCAGGGCGAGGATCACCGTGAAGAATGCGTTCGAGCGCTGCATCATGATCGCGTCGCCCTGCCGCACCAGCCGCGACGTCACCAGCAGCGGATACGCCAGCACCACCGCTCCCACGGCAAATGCGATTCCCGCCCATGCCCACGGGATGCGAAAAGAGGGCGCCAGGAACATCGAAAACCCTGTCGCCATCCCCATGGGTGGAATGACAATCTTCTTGACCGAGACCGCGCCCCGTGCTTCCCGGATGCGCCACGCCATCACCGCCAGCAATCCTATGACAGCGCCCGCCACCGTCCCCCCGCCGGGTAGGGCTATTGTGAGTGCAATGAGGTCCAAACCTTAATTTTACCGGATCCCTCCGGCTTAAGCCGGATTCCGCCCCGCCTCGCTCGTCAGCCGATCCACGACATCCAACAATTGCGAGGGAGAAAACGGTTTCGGAAGCAGCGCCACACGGTCGGCCGGCAAAGCTTCGAATTGACGCCTTTCATTTTCCGTCCACGCGGAGGAGGCAGAACCGGAGGTGACGACGATGCCGAGTGAGGGCGAAGCGATGCAGCAGGTCAGCGCCACGTACAGACCGCTCGAATCGGGGATCGCGACGTCAGCGATCAGCACGTCGATTTTTTGCCGATTGCGTGTGAATTTCTCCAGAGCCTCCTTGGCGGAGGCCGCCGTGTGAATCTCGAACCCGCGGGAGCGAAGAACCTGCTGGAAGATGGCCATAACCAGCGGGTCGTCTTCCAGCACCAGAATTGTTTTGCGAGGACCTTTGGGCAATCGCCAACCCTTCTGCAACACAACAACGGGTGCGACTTAGTATCTTACTGCCCGTAAGCATCTGTCAATAAGAGATTTTCCTGAAAAGTTAATATTGCCGGATAGGGCATGGCCAGGCCATGCTCTCCGCGTCAGGGAATCGCCCGCTGGAACGATCCCGGCTCGGTCCCCGCGGCCACCAGCACCAGCCGCTCTCCCTTGCGAGTCCTGAACCGAACCAGCGAACCTTGCAGCGTCTCCGCCGGCTTGCCATCGCGGTGCACCGCCATCTCGGCCTCGAAAGGATTGCGCAGCTTACACTCCGCGCCTGCCTGCGACGCGAGCTCCACAAACTCCACCCGGCCGTCTTTCATCGAAGCACTCACCAGAAAGCCGCCGCGAGCCAGCAGAGTGAACCTCGCGTTCCACTCTTTGGGCCAGGCCGGGAATACGTGAAGAATCGGCTCTTCGCCCGGAGCCGGCGGGTTCGATTGCAGCAGCGCCAGGTGGAGCGCCTCGGCGGCGCGGCCCAGCCGTTCGGCATCGAGCGCCTGCGGCCCCTCGCGCAGTGTCATGCGGTTGGCCAGCACGCCGCCGTTGCGGTAGGCCGTGGCGCGCTCCGGCTGCAGGGCGCGAATCTGGTTGGGCAGCATCACGCGCACGGCATCGGCGCGTCCGATCGATGCCGCCGCGATCGGCAGCTTGGAAAGCACTGAAACCGGCATCCGCGGATTGAGTCCGTTGCGCAAATACTGGGCAAACGTCGTCCGCGCCAGCTCCAGCGTTTCCGGGTCACTCGACTCGACGTTCGAAAGATCGAAGAACCACATGGGCAGGCTGTTGGAATCGGGCAGCAGGCCGCCCAGCTTGATGGCGGGTTTGAGGCCGCGGACAAAAACGCGAGGGCCTTGATAATCCGCAGGCTTGAGCGCCTCCGGGTTGTCGCTGGTGGCGAGCGGCGCGAGCTTTGCCAGGAAATCGCGCCACGCTCGGCGCAGGTCGGCGTCGGCGCCGAGGATATCCGCGGCACGCCCGGCTGCGGCGAACACACCCCGCATCGCCGACATGTCTTCATCGGTGTCGCGCGCGCCGTACACCGATTCGTTGCTGTTGGCCCAGTGGATGTGGATGCGGCCGTCGTCTCCCGGCTTGACGTTCGGATGATGCCGGTAGAACTCGGCCGCGGCCTTCAGCATCGGATACGCGCGCGCCGCCAGCCAGTCGCGGTCGAGCGTGAATTCGTAGCGGCGCCAGTAGAGATACGCGACCTTGGCCGTCGTGCCGAAGTTGTGGTTCACCGCGCCGTAGGGACCGAAGCCGCGGTCCGTAATGACGTAGTGGCCATTCTTCCACGCGCCCGACTGAATCCAGTTCCATCGGCTGGAGTGCGGATGCTTGGTCTGTGAGAACTCCATGAAGCGCGCCGAGCGCTGCTCCCATGGTTTGCGGAGCAGGTATAGCTCCTGCATCTCGGCGGCAATGTCGTCCGGCAGTTTCTCCAATCCGTCGAAGTACGTGGTCTCGGGAATGTACATGCCTTGGCTTCCCCACTGCTGCCGCGCCGCGACGGTGGCCGCGCCGAACATGCCCGAGTACATGTCGAACACGGGATCCATCAGCTCGAAGCGGTTGGCCTCGGGCAGGCCTTCGTAATAGCAACTCAGATTCGCGAACCAGTGCTGGCCGCCCCACGTGCGGAGATCTCCTCCCGTGTTCCACAACATGCCATTGAACTTTGTGGCGAACTTGCCGCGCGAACTGGCGGCCATCAGATACAGGAAGTAGTGATAGTGGAACTCCACGAACTCGGCGTCGCCATCGGCGCTCGAAAGATGCACATAGCCCCGCGACCAGAAACCGTGCCACCACTCGCCGGCATCCTTGGCGATGGCGGAAGCGCCTCTCCCTTCGGCGGCGTCGAGACTGCTGAACGCCCCGATGATGGGCTCCTCCGCTACCTCGAAGGTGGCGCTGGAAGAGATGAAGATGGCGTATGGGCGCGCTGCCTCCAGCGCTACCTCCGTCTCGTTGACGATGCGGGGCGTGGCATGCAACCCGACAATGGAAGCAGCCACCGCCGACTTGCAGCAATACGATCCCTCGCGGAAATCCTGCGTCAGCGCGATGCGGTTGTCTTCGACAATCAGTTGCGAAGCGGCCGTGTGGTTGATGTGCTGGACGGTGACGATGTGGTCGCGCGCAAACTTCTCGAGCTGCCCTCCGAAATACTTCGTCTCATAGCGGAGCATGCGCAGCGAAACCCGGATCGGTGAGGATGCTCGGCGGCGGTCGTCCACCGTAATGGCGATGACGTCCTCGGCCGGCCAGGCAAACACCCGCAACGTCACATCCTGCCCTTCGATGGTCAGGATGCCGTCGTAGATGGAAAGCCGCTGTGAGAAACCCGCTTCGGGGAACGGCTCGGCCGCGGCGCCGAAATCGATATCGACGTAAGCGCAGCCGCCGCAATAGTCGTTGTGCCGCTCGAAGAAGCTGTTGGTGGCGCAGTTATTGGCGTAAACGTCGTTGCGGTTAATCTGGAAGCGGAGTTGGCTGGGAGTGGTCCACACCAGCGAGCCCATTCGGCCGTTGCCGATCGGCATGCCCTCCTCCGACCGCGGCACCGGCTTTTGGTAAGCCAGATCGCCGCGGGAGATCAGCTTGCGAAAGTCCACCGCAGAAAGGGACGAGGATGACGGAGGATCGGCGGCCGCCGCCAGCGCCGGAGCGGCCATACCGGCGGCCAGGAAGGAGCGGCGCGTTACGCCGCGGTGAGGTTTCATCGGTTCACCAGCTTTAACGCTAAAATAGCGTGACGCGCGCCTTCCGGCAACCCCTGTTGCCGGAGGGGGCTCGCATGCGCTATGCTAAAGACTCAAAGTCTCTCAAAGGATTTGATTTAGCAGATGGCCAATACGTATTCCGCGATCAAGCGGGTGCGCCAAACCGAACGGCGCACGGAGTTCAACCGGAAAAAAAAGTCGCAACTGCGCCACCAGGTCCGTGCCATGCGGCGCGCCCTGGCAAGCAAAGACGCGGGTGCGGCGGCGGCGCTGCTGCCGGCGACGTTTTCTATGATCGACCGCTCGGCCAAGTCGGGCATCATCAAAAAGAATACTGCCGCGCGCTATAAGAGCCGGATGCACGCTCGGGTGAAGGCGCTCTCCGCGCCTGCCGCGTAAGGTCCTCAGCTCACCAGCTTCAAGATAAACTGCTCCATCACCACGCGGTCGTCCGGCCGCGCGTCGCGCAGACCTCTATCCGTTTCAAAGATCAGTTTCATCGCGCGCTCTAACTGCGGTTTGCCGAACTTCGCCACTGTCTGGTAGATTTGGTCGGCCCGCGAACTCCACATCGGGATGCCCATCCGCGTGAAGTGCTGTTGGATTTGCCCGGCGCTTTTCAAGCCCGCTTCGCGCGCCACCAGCGCCATGCGGAACTGCGTCGAAAGGAAAGCCAGCGCCAGCGGCAGGTATTCTCCTTCGCGCGTCAGCGTGTCCAGAATCTCCAGCGCGCGTGCGCGGTCGCGCCGCGCCAGGGCATTTACCAGGGCGAAGACGCTGCTGGCGCGCGCATCGGGTACTAGCGCCGCAATGTCGTCCACGCCGATCTTACGGCTGCCCGCGTAGAGCGCAATTTTTTCGATCTCCACCGCAATTCGCGCCAGGTCCGCGGCCAGGGCTTCCACCAGCAGATCAAGCGCATCGGCATCCAGATGCAAGCCGGCTCTCCCCGCCAGCGAGTCCGCCTCGCGCCGTGCCTCGTGGGCCGCCAGGCGGCGCAGTTCCACCACGTCGGGAATGACCGAATAAAACTTGGCGACCCGCTCGATCTTGCGCTTGTCGTCGCCCTCGAAATCGTAGCGCGTCGCCTCGAAAACCAAAATCGTGCCGGGCGTGGGGTCTTTCAGATACGATACCAGCATTCCCGCATCGCATGAGCCGCGAGACTCGCCCTCACCGTCGTCCTCAGCCGCTGCCGCTCTTCCCCGAGGCAGCGCGGCTTCGGCGTTCGTCACCCGGATAACCCGATCCGCCGCGAAAAGGGAAAGCGAGCGCGCATCGTCCAGAACCTCTGCCAGAGTCACCTCGCTGAGATCGTGCTCTGCGATCGCGCCTTCGGCGACCAAACCAGCCAGCGCCCGGCGAATGCGGCTCCGCTGGTGCGCTTCCGGGCCGAGCAGCAGCAGCACCGCGGGGACGTTCTGCTTTCCGATGCGCGCAAGAAGCTGGGCCGGCGTCACTCTAGAAATTCTCCAGGATCGTGCTCACTACCGCGCGCGCCATCGACTGGCTCACCCGCCGAATCGCGGTGCCGCTCTCATCAAAGTAAGCTTGCGGATTGACGTTCACCTCATACCGTTCATCCCACTGCATATTAGGCCGGGAAACGATGGTCTTGCCCGTGGCGCGCTCCACCAGCGAGATCTGAATGGTGGCTCGCACATGAACGGTGGTCGCGCGGCCGCTCTTCGGATCGAAGATGATCGGATTCACCGAAAACTCCGTGAGAATGCCGTGCAGCACCGCGTCCGCCTGGTTCGGATCTTCCATGATCTTGAAGCGCGTACGCGAAATGAACTCGCGGGTGGTATCCGCCGCCAGCAGGCGCGCCAGCGTCTGCCGCGTAGTCGTATTGCCGAAGGCCGGGATGGCGATCGTGTTGAGCGTCTTCGGAAGCGTGTCGCCGTGTCCGGTGACGTGATACCCGCAGCCCGTGAGGAGGGCCAGGACAAGCAAGTAGGGCAGGCTGGCAACCCGCCCTTGTCGCCGGTCTCCCACCAGCGCCCAGGATTCCATCCTGCCCCACGATCTCATACCATCTCCCTGGCTACCGCCACCGCGTTCTCCGCGCTGAGCCGCAAATTGTCCGTCACCACCCAAAACCATACCGCGTCCGGATTGTTGCGGTCGGGAGTGATCGCACCCACCGCGATTCCGCTCTGGCCCGCCTGCCCTACGTTGGTGGGCGGCTCGAATTCCGCACCGCGAACTTCAATCGGTCCCGCCACCAGCGCGCTTTCGATCGCTTCAATCCCCGGATTGTTCTCAAACTCCACCCACGCCGACACACTATACCCGTGAAACACTGGTGCCTGAATCAGGCGCAGCGAAGGCATGGGCGCATCTGCACCCTCGCCGGGCAGCGCCAGCAATGTCGCCAGGTGCCGCTCGATGCGCAGCTCCGAGGTCTCCAGCGGAATCGGCGCTTCCTCGCCATAGCGTGCCAGCAGGTTGAAGGCTGACTGCGTGTCGAAAATCGCGCGCGGCAGACTCTTGAACGAGAGCAGGCTGATGGTCTGCTGCTGCAACTCTTCCACACCGGCCGTTCCGTGTTCACTCGCCGGCGCGAAGATTTCGATCACCGCGCTGCGGATTGCGTCATGCGCGTGCAGCCGGCGCAGAAACAGTGCCAGCGCAATCGCGGCGGGATGCGCCACCAGTTGAATCGCCCCGGTGCCATCTATTGCTTCGCCGGATTCAAGTTCAACCATGGGTGCGCGCAGCCGGGCGTCGGGATGTTCGTCGGTGGCAGCGGTTAAGTCGATAACGGCCGCGGAATTGTTAGCCAGCAGCTCCAGCGCCTTGCGTGACGACTCGCCCGAGCCGGCCAGGAACACGGCGCGCGCATCCTCCAGGCTCCCGGCATCGAGTTCGCTCACCATCGCGGGCTCGTCACCTACGCGTGTCAGGGTTCCAGGGCGTTCTTCATCCGCGGCGATCAGCCGCAGGTCCAAGTCCGGGCCGGACGTGGTCACAATGTCCCGGATCTCGCGGCCCAGCAGCGATTCGCTGCCCACGAGGGCGAAAGTTGCTTTAGCCAACCTGGTGCTCCGGAGTTTGCGGTGGGTGTGGATGGACGCGCCGCATACGGCGCCTCACGATTCCGCCAACGCGAATCACAATGCCGCTCGCCACATACGCCGCTGCCGCCATCAATAGCACCGGCTGCGAATAGTTCCAGATCGCATAAATCAAAGCCGCCAGAGCGACCACTATGAGAGGCGTATACGGTTTGGAAAAACTGATGCCTTTGAAGCTGTAATACCGCCAAGTGCTGACCATCAGGAAGGCGAGTAGCAGCAGCAGCGCCAGCCACGCCACCGAAAGCGGCCACCACGCGATGGGCTCCGCGTCGGAGGCATAAACCACCGCGGCCACCATGCCGGCGGCGGCGGGGATCGGCAGGCCCACGAAATACTTCCGGTCCGGCCGCCCGGGGTTCTTGGGAATCGGGTTCTTCTGAATGTTGAAGCGCGCCAGCCGCGCCGCGCCGCACATCAGGAACAGGAACGCGATGAAATAGCCGGCGTCGCTGATGCGGCTGCGCCATAGGGGGCTGACGAGCGGGTCGATGAACTGCACGCCCCATGCATACGCCAGCACCGCCGGTGCCAACCCGAAGCTGATTACGTCTGCCAGCGAATCCATTTCGCGCCCGAAATCGCTCGTGGTATTCGTCATGCGCGCGATTCTTCCATCCAAGCCATCCAGCAGGAACGCGCCGCCAATGGCCTTGGCCGCCACCGCGAAGTGCTCCGGAGCGCCGCCGGCGTTGGCGGCCACCAGCACCGCGCCTTTGAACGATCGCAGAATGGAAAGATACCCCAGGAAGATATTGCCGGCGGTAAACAGCGTCGGCAGCGCGTAAGCTGCGCGCCGCGGACGCCGCTCCGGCGAATTCGGATCTACCAACCGGTCCCTAAGCGCCATGCGGAACCTCCGTGCGCCGCGCAATCACACTCGATCCCGCCGCGACTCGCATTCCCGGCTTCACGGTAACCTCCCATTCCGGTCCGAGCAGCACGTCCATTCGCGACCCGAACTTGATCAAACCCACCCGCTCGCCAGTGTCCACGTGGTCTCCCGGCTTCTTATTGAACACGATCCTCCGCGCGATCAGTCCGGCAATCTGCTTGAACACCACCGGCGAGCCGCCGCCATCCACCGTCACCACATTCATCTCGTTTTGTGTGGAGCTCTCCTCACGGCTGGCCACCAGGAACTTTCCTCGCTGGTATTCCACTCGGCGGATCGTCCCGCCCACCGGCGCGCGGTTCACGTGGACATCGAAAATATTTAAGAAGATGCTGATCCGCTGCACGGACGGGCTTTCGGCCTTTACTGCCATGACCTTGCCATCGGCAGGCGAAACCGCTACCGGACCCGGCGGAATCACCCGCTCCGGGTCACGGAAGAAGTAAAGGCAGAACAGCGCTAGCAACCACAGCACCGCAGCAAACCAGGGACTGATGAGCCATGCAACCAGAGCGCCTGCGCCGGCCAGCCCCAGCGCGTAATAAATACCGTCGATGACGATCACGAAATACCATTTTCCCACGGCAGGACATGCTCCAGCTTGTCCGGACACCCAGTCTGCAATTTACGTTATAGTAATCAAAACCGTTGGAGGTCCTCTGTATGTTCCGATTGGCCCTGCTTTCCGTGCTTCTGTCCAGCACATTTTCTGCGATTGCCGCCGATGCGCCAGCCACCGCCGCGCCCGCGCGGCCCAAAGCCAACTACGAACTGGCCGCGCAGTGGAGCCCGGCCAAAGTCAACAAGCTGGTGTTCGACCTGTCCGTCATACCGCATTGGCTGGAAGAAGGCGACCGCTTCTGGTACAGCTTTGAAACCACGCGTGGCCGGAAATTCTGGCTCGTCGATCCCGCGAAGAAGTCGCGCGCCAACGTCTTCGATCCCGTCAAGCTCGCGGCCGAGTTGACCGCCGCCACCGGAATCCCCTACGATTCGCAGCACCTGCCCATCACGACGATCCGCTTCGTGAAAAAGGACAGCACCATTCAATTCGACGTCAGCGTGCCGCGCGACGCCGTCATTCCGGGTGAGAAGAAGGCAAACGTGCAGAGCACCACCAATGACAATCAGGAACCGCAGCAGCAGGGAGGCCGCGGAGGCCGCGGCGGCGCAGCCGGAGCGTCGCGCACGGAAAAGACGCTCTCGTTCGAATTTGAGCTGGGCACCGGCAAGCTGACGCTGCTCGATCAGCGCCCGTCTCGTAAACCGATGTGGGCGTCCATCTCGCCCGATGAGAAGGCCGTCATCTTCGCCCGCAACCACAACCTGTTCATGATGGATGCCGAGAACTACGCCAAGGCGCTGAAGAACCCCGACGACAAGAGCATTGTCGAAACCCAGCTCACCAAGGACGGGGAAGAAGACTTCGGTTACGGCGGCCGCGGCGGTGGCGGCTTCGACCAGCAACAGCAGCAGCAACAACAACAGCAGCAGCAGCAACAGCAGCAGCAGCAGCAGCAGGACGAAACCGATCAGCAGGGCCAGCAGCAGGACAACAAGAACGCGCGCACCGCCGCCAACGTCGCCTGGTCGCGCGATTCCAAAAAGTTCGCGGTGGTGAGGCGCGACTCGCGAAAAGTCGAGAAGCTCTGGGTCATTAACGCCCTCGCCAATCCCCGCCCTACGCTTGAAACCTATCCCTACGCGATGCCCGGCGACGTCCACATTCCGCAGCCGCAGATCGAAATATTCGATGTGGCTTCGAAAAACCGCAGCGTTTTGAAAACTGACTTGTGGAAGGACCAGTCGCTGCAACTGGAGGTGGAGCGGCCCACTGCCCGCGCGCGCGAGCACGAGCATACCGAGCCGCTGTGGGCCGGGCCGGGCTCCGACAGGCTCTATTTCACGCGCGTCAGCCGCGACCTGCATCGCGTCGATCTCTGCGTCGCTGAACTCGCCACCGGCGAATCCAAACCGCTCATTGAGGAGCGCATGAACGTCTATATCGAGACCAAGCCCGTGCGCCTCACTTCTGCGGGCGATCTGATCTGGTGGTCGGAGCGCGACGGCTGGGCCCACTACTATCTCTACGACAATTCCGGCAAGCTGAAGAACCAGATCGACCACGGCGAATTCGTCGCGGAAGATGTTTCCGGGGTGGATGAGAAGGGCCGCGCCCTGTATCTGACCGCTTCCGGCCACGAGGATGGCGAGAACCCGTACAACATGCACTTGTACCGCGCCAACCTCGACGGCAGCGGCATGAAGCTGCTCGATTCCGGCGATGGCTCGCATTCGGTCAGCATGGCCGACTCCGGCCGCTTCTTCGTCGACACCGGCTCGCGCGTCGACACCGCGCCGAAATCCACCCTATACGACGCGGAGGGAAGCGCCGTGATGCCGCTGGAAACCGTCGACATGGCGCCGCTTACGGCGGCTGGATTCAAGTTCCCCGAACCCTTCACGGTGAAGGCCGACGATGGCGTAACGGATTTGTACGGTGTGATGTACAAGCCGTTCGATTTCGACCCCGCCAAAAAATACCCGGTCATTGAGTATGTTTATCCCGGGCCGCAGACCGAGCAGGTAACTCAGGTCTTTACCCCACTGCGCAATGATCGCCTGATGCTCGCCAACTTCGGCTTCATCGTGATCGAGGTCGGCAACCGCGGCGGCAACCCGCACCGCTCCAAGTGGTACCACACATACGGCTACGGCAACCTGCGCGACTATGGCTTGGCCGACAAGAAGCGCGCCGTCGAGGAACTGGCCGCGCGCCATCCGTTCATCGATATCGATCGCGTAGGTATCTGGGGCCACTCCGGTGGCGGCTTCATGACGGCTGCGGCCATGTTGATCTATCCCGACTTCTTCAAGGTGGGCGTTTCCGAATCCGGCAACCACGAAAACAACGTCTACAACAACACCTGGAGCGAGAAGCACCACGGCCTGAAGGAAGTCACCGGCAAGGACGGCGACGTCTCTTTCGAATACTCCATCGACAAGAATTCCGAGCTTGCCAAGAACCTCAAGGGCCACCTGCTGCTTTCCACCGGCGATATCGACAACAACGTGCATCCGTCCAATACCTACCGCCTGGTAGATGCGCTCATTCGCGCCAACAAGCGTTTCGACATGATCGTGCTGCCGGGGCAGCGCCACGGCTACACCACCGATGCCGATTATTTCCGCTGGATGCGAGCCGACTATTTCTGCAAATACTTACTGGGGGATTTCGATCAGAGCGTAGATATGTGGGAGCTCAACCGCGAGAAGCAGGAGAATAATAAGACCCCCGGCGGTCAGCAGCAACAGCAGCAGCGCCGCGTGACACGCGGCGGGGCCGAAAACTGATTCAATTGTGAACCGGCGCACGGTTCGCGGAATTCAGAGAGACGATCCCCCGAGAAAGCCCGCGTGATTGCGAGTCGGTTGCGCGATGCCGGCTGCGCGCTCGATGCAAATCGGAGGAGAGATGCTTGGCAGATCTATACGCGCCGTAACTCTGAGAATGATGGCATCGGGGGCGAGCATGGCCTTGGTATCACAACCCAGCCCTCAAGCGGGCCCGGTCGCTCCGGATATCTTTTCCATCGGTTATTCGGGCACGGCACTCTCTTATGGACCCGATGGCTTCAGCGAAGGAACATTCTCGACGGGAACCATGAACGGGCAGTACCTGATGGAGATGGACGCTGCCCCGGCCAACGTCTACGGTCTGGGCTAGCCAGACCTCATTGAGCAGCTTTGCGGTAGACACCAACTCCGCGGCAAACCTCGCGAGTTACCCGTCGCCGCGGGATTCAAGGGCTATCCAGGCGAAGCCGGATACGATTCCCTATCGGCAGGCGATCTGAACCGGTGCGGACCTCGCGACCATGGATGGTGCTAGGCGGATGCGATTCCCACGAGCGTTTCTCCGGGTGGGACGGGGAACGTCGTGACCTTCAATTTTCCGGGCGCCGGAATTGCCGGAAACGTTGCATCGGTCGACATGGTCGTGGAAGCCGGCGCGTTTACCCTGCGCCCGATCCGGGGCTATCGTTTTTGGGAGCTCACGGAAGCGGACATTGAACTGGCAAGCTTTCGCTCCGGCGGGGCCGGCTGTTCCGGAACCAGGCTCCTCGATACTTCCGGGAGGCGTCGCCATTGCGCTGGCTCTCGCCCGGCGCACGGCAGGGGCTACCGGTGGGGCAGGCAATCGAGCCTGCCCCACCCGCAGTCAAACGCTTCGACGTCCGAAGAGCAGTCCGATCAGCCAGATCACAAGGAAGATAAAGAACAGCGCTTTGGCGATTCCTACTGCCGTGCCTGCGATACCGCCGAAACCCAGGATGGCGGCGATCACCGCCAGCACCAGGAAGACCAGCGACCAATGAAGCATGGCTCTCTCCTTTCCCCACTGAGCCAGTGCAGGAGATGAGCCACTGTGTGGAAAGAACCGCACCCGGCGTTACTTCTTCCAGTCCGGCAGCCGCCCTGGTGTCGGCGGAGCCCCCGCCGCATCGAGCTGCTTCTCCAGGGCCTTGATGTCCGTCTCCATCAGCTTGCGGAGTTTCGGAATCTGCGCCGCCAGCTCGTCCGAGCCGATCTGGTATTGTTCTACCGCGGTCTTGGTCGGATGCTGCGTGGAGCCGCGGCCGGCCGAGCCGGCCGCCTGAATGTGTTCGGCAATCGAAGCCGGCACGCCTTCATTGTGCGAGCGCCAGATGCGGTCGCCGCTCAACGCCAGGTTGATCTCGCCGAGCTGCTTCTCCAGACCCAGCACCTGTTCGTGCAGCTTCGGCGAAAGCGAAGGCGTCGCGTCGATCGCGCGGCGGATCGCATCCAGCCGCGTGCGCGCTTCCCCGGCAGTCTCTTGCGTCGCCGTCAATGCCTTCTGCAACTTCGAAAGTTTGTCCTCGAAATCGGCCAGCGCGGTGCGGTCTTCTTTCGGATAAGGCCCTTCGGGCAGCACCTCGAAGGTCTCCGAGCCGGGGAGCGGTGTCACCACGCCATCCGCCCGCTTGGCCAGCGTCACCGTGTACTTGCCGGGCACCACCAGCGGCCCGCCGCCGCCGCGCCCTGCGAAGGCCGGCATCTCTTCCGGCGGTTCTTCACCGCCGCCGCCGGCACCGCCACGGCCCGCGCCCGCGCCGCCGCCCGCGCCGCCGCGACCTCCGCCGCCTGCGCCGCCGCGGCCGCCACCTCCGCCGAATGCGGCTGCCCCGCCGCCCGCCGGCAGGTTAGGACCGACGCCGCGGAGATCCCAATTGATGCGATGAATTCCGGCCGTTGCCGGTGCCTCCAGCCGCCTGACCACCTTGCCGCTGGCATCCGCAATCGTGACCAGAATCGTGGGCGGTTCCTCTTCCGCCTCCAACCGCAACTGCTCGGGTGTCGGATATGGCGGCGTTTCACCGCGTGCCGTCGCCGCGCGCTCGCGCTGCTGCCGCTCCTGCGCTTTGGTCCTGTAGCCGTCCTTCAGGTTGTAGGTAATCGCCGCGCCGAACTGCGGATTGGGAGCCGTGAAAAACGCTTCGCCCTGGTCGCCCCTGCCTCCGCCGAAAATGGACGTCGGCACGTACGAGAGCGCCGGCTTCACGCTGAACAGCGCCGACTCCTTCCCGAGCATCTCATTGGTGGCATCGCGCAGCGGGCTAAAATCGTCTACTACGTAGATGCCGCGGCCGAACGTTCCGAGCACCAGGTCGTCCATCTGCTTCTGGATCACCAGGTCGCGGACCATGATGGTGGGCAGTCCCGCGCTGAACTTGATCCACTTCTCGCCGCCGATCTTCGTAAAGTAGAGCCCGAATTCCGTGCCCGCGAACAGCAGCTTGGAATCTTTGTAATCCTCGGCAATCGCGTACACGCCGCCGCGCTCCGGCAGGTTGCCGGAAACGCTGGTCCACGTTTTGCCCTTGTCCGCGCTCTTGATCAGGTACGGTTTGAAATCGCCGTTCTGGTGGTTCTCATACGCCACGTAAACCACGTTGGCGTCGTGCTGCGATGCCAGGATGCGCTGCACATAAGCATCCTCGGGCACGCCCGCGGGTTTCTCCACTTTGCGCCAGTTCTTGCCGCCATCCTCGGTAACCTGCACCAGCCCGTCGTCGGTGCCCACGTAAATCAAGCCTTCCTGCTTGGGCGATTCCGCCAGGGATGAAATGTTGTCGTAAAGCGCCGTAGAAACGTTCTTCTGAATCGCGTCGATCGGCCAGATTTTGCCCATCAGCGGCAGCTTGTTGCGGTCCAGGTTGCGCGTCAGGTCGGGACTTACCGCCCGCCAGCTATCACCGCGATCGTCGGAGCGATACAGCCGCTGCGCTCCGAAATAGAGCCGCGTGCTGGAATGCGGGCTGACGATCAGAGGAGCGTCCCAGTTCCACCGCATCGCTGGATCGCCCTTGGCGGGTTGCGGCTGAATGGAAACCCGCTCGCCGGTTCGCTTGTCGAACCGCACCATGCCGCCGTTCTGCATGTTTGCGTAAATCGTATTGGGGTCCTTCGGGTCCACGCGCGAGTAGAACCCATCGCCGCCCATCGTCACGAAGCAGTCTGTGTTGATGATCCCCGCCGAGCTCTTGGTCCGTGCCGGGCAGCCGAAGCTGTTGTTGTCCTGTGTGCCGCCGTAGACGTAGTAGAACGGCGCGTCGCTCGATACGTCTACGTCGTACATCTGCGCCGTGGAAAGGTTGGCTTTGAAGATCCACGTGTTCGCGCGGTCGAAGCTCTCGTACAAACCACCGTCGCAGCCGACGAGGTAGTGGTTGTTGTTCTTCGGGTCCACCCAGATTTCGTGATTGTCCACGTGCTTGTAGCGCGTGGGAAGGCTCGATGTCGTGCGCCCGCCGTCGTCGGAAACCATGATGTTGACGCCCATGATGTACACGCGGTCCGGGTTCGCCGGGTCCACCTCTGCCTTGGCGTAATACTGGCCCTGCGTATCGTAGCTGTTGCGCTTCTCCCAGGTCACGCCGTTGTCCAGCGACCGGTACAAACCCCCGCGCCCTTCCGGCCCTTCCACCTGCGCATAAATGATGCTGGGATTCGACGGCGCATAATTCAAACCGATGCGGCCGAGATCGCCGAATGCCGGGAAGCCGCCGCCCACCTTCGAGAAGCTCTTGCCGCCGTCAATCGAGCGCCACAGCGCCGATTCCGGTCCGCCGTGTACCATGCCGAAGTAGCGCCGCTGCCGCTGGTGCGTCGCCGCCAGCACGATGTCGGGATTGCGCGGATCGAGCAGCACATCGGAAGATCCCGTGTAGTCGCCCACTTTGATGAGGCTCTGCGACCACGTCTTTCCGCCGTCGGTGGTCTTGTAAAGGCCGCGGTCGCCGCCGGCGGACCACAGCGGACCCGGCGCCGCCACGTAAACCACGTTGGAATCGCGCGGATCGATCGCGATGCGCGCGATGTGCTCCGACTTGGCGAGCCCCACGTTCTTCCACGTCCGTCCGCCGTCTTCGCTCTTGTACACGCCGTCGCCATAAGAAACGCTGCGCTGGTTGTTGTTCTCCCCGGTCCCCACCCACACGATTGACGGATTCTTCTGATCGATCGTGATGGTGCCGATCGAGTACGAGCCCTGGTTATCGAACACAGGCGTCCACGACGTGCCGTCGTTGCGCGTTTCCCACACGCCGCCCGAAGCCTCCGCCACCAGGTAGTGGTTGGAATCGTCTGGGAACACCGCAATCTGCGAGATGCGTCCCGAGATAAACGCCGGCCCAATATTGCGCGCACGCAGACTGGCGAAAGTCCGTGCGTTGATCGGATCTTCGGATGCGCGCCCGCCTCGGCCGCGGCCCGCGGGCGCCTGTGGTTCATCCTGCGCGAGCGCAGCCAGCGACAGGCATAAAAAGAGCGGAAATAGCCTCATGGACGGAGAGTATAACGCATAGCAGCGCCCGGTAGCGGCAGTCCTGCTGCCGGGGTATGCTGCAAAATGCGGGGCAGGGTGGAATCCTGCGGACCGAGCGGCACTCGGTCCCTGCTAGCGCAGCTCGCACAGTCAGTGTCGGAGGCACCCTCATGCTGTTCATGATCATCGAGCGCTTCAAGGGCCGCGACGCCAGATCTATCTACGCGCGTCTCCGCGGATCCGGCCGCCAGATGCCTGAAGGCGTCACCTATATCGATAGCTGGATCGAGCCCAACTTCGACCGCTGCTTCCAGTTGATGGAGACCAACGACCTCCGTCTGCTCCAGCAATGGATCCTCGCCTGGAACGATCTCATGGAATTCGAGATCGTCCCGGTAGTGCCGTCGAAAGATACGCGCGCCGTTGTGGAAGCGGCTACCTCCCCGCGGAGTACCGAAGCCCAATCCTGACCACGGTGTTATACTCTGGTTTCTTCCTATGGCCAATCCGAAATACGCGGCCTCCGACAAGGCCATGCCAGTGGCCGAACTCGTGGATACCCTGAGCGACGGCACAAAGGTGAAGCGCCGCGCTCCGCGCATGCGGGCATGCAGCGAGAAGGACGACAAGGGCAAGCTATGCGCCGGCCATCTGAAGCGCTGGTATTACTTCGGCGATGAAGTCAAACAGAAATTCGGCGCCGGCGCCGAAATCTACCGCTGCGAGCACTGCAAAACTCTGTACCTCCCGAACCCGGAAGAAGAGCCGCGCACGGGAACGCTTAGCTACTAGGGGCTCCCGCCAAGGCGCAAGGAACACAGAGGACAGAAATCAAGGAAGCCGGAATCAGCGGTTGCACCCGAGGGTTTTGGCTTCTGTCTTTTGACTTCCGTTTCCTTTGCGGGACCAATCCTTATCGGTTTGCTGCTAGCGTAGTCCGCTTGGCGTGGGCGTCGTTCGGGTACTGATCCAGCGCAATCGCGTAGGCTTTATCCGCCACGGCCGGCTTGTGATATCTGATCGCCAGGGCGCCCAGCGCCTCAGCCACCGGACGGGGATATTGCGGCGGCTCGTTATACACCAGCTTTCTTTCCGCCGTGGAGGCCGCCTCCAAAGTCTTCAACGCCTGATCGAGATGCCCGTCAGCCGCTTCCAGGTGACCTTTCAGTTCCTCCCGTGCTACCTGCAACTCGGCCGGTTCCCCACGGTGGGTGCTCGCCGTGAACTCCGCCATCGACTTCTCGAAAGCCTGCGACTCCTCGTGCGCCGCCGCCGCGTTTCCCTTGGCTGCCTGTGCCAGCCCGCGCGCCCAATGCCACCATGCGTCCTGGCGCGGTTTTGCGTAGGCCGGCAAGGTCTGGCCATCGAGAATCTCGTCCCATTTTTCGAACTGCACCAGCGTGCGCATCATGGCAAACCAGCCCTCCGAGTGCGCGCCGCGCGGCACGTCGAGCGCAACAGCCTGCGCCGGATTCGGCCGGAATCCAAAAAGCTCCTTCCCGGCCTCCATCGCCTCTGCGAACCGACCCTCGAATGAGTAGGAAGCCGCGAGATAGTGAACGTTGTGGCCGTGGTGCGAGTCGCCGTAGAACCGATCCTGCTTCATCCATTCGCGCTCGTTGCGCGCCGCCAGGTCGAACGCCTTCACAGCGTCTTCCCAGCGGCCCGTCTGCGCGTAAATGTGGCCGGGCATGTGCAGCGCGTGAGGAATATTGGGAACCAGCAGCGGATACTTCTCGCAGCTCGGCCAGGCGTCTCGGGCGAAGGTCGATCCCTCGAACGCGTGGATCACATAGTGGTGTACTCCCGGATGTTCGGGAGCCTTCACCAACAGCCGCCGCAGGATCGCCACGGCTTCGGTGGTACCCGGGGCGTTCGGCTTTTTGTCGGGCGTTGAAAAGCCGCGCATGATCATGAGCGAAAGATCGAGCTGTCCCTCCACGTCGTCCGGATACTTCGCCAGCAGCGTCCGCATCGCCCGCACGAAAGCGTCTTCTGGTTCTTTCTGGGCTTGATCGCGCCGGGCCGCCACAGCGGCTACGAACAGCTTTTCGAGTTCCGTGGCTTTGCCCGGCACTTCGCTCAGCTCCAATGCCTTACGCGCGGCCGCGCGTGCGCGCGCCATGGAAGGAGGCACCGAGCCGATGTTCATGCGCGCGATCGTGTCGATCTGAAACCGCGGACGCCAGTCACCGCCCGCCACCATGGCGATTCCCCATTCCGGCATGGGCGCAGCCGGATCGAGCGTCGCCGCCTCGAGGAACGACCGCTCCGCCTCGCGCGCCCAGAACGAGTGCATCTGCGCCAGGCCCTGGTCGAAGAACTTCTGCGTTTCCGGGCTGGAGGTCGTAATGGCCATGTGTACCGTCCCCATGCCGGGCAGCAGTTTCGCCGGCAGCTCGGGCGCGAGCGCACTGGGAGGCGGCGCGCAGGCATCACCGCTCCGCTGCGCCATGGCGGGTGCCAACGCCAACATCACTAGAAAAATGCGTCGAAACGTCATTGCTTCCCCTCCAGTTCGTGAGACACCAGGTCGGCGAGTTGCCCGGCACGCCAGCTCGACCCATCCACCATCGCGGCGACCCGTCCATCCCTTCCGATGATCGTGGTCCTTGAGTTGTGGCCGATGGCGCCTTCGTCGGTCCAGTAGACCTCACCCAGTTGTGCGGCTACCTCGGCCACATCGCCCGTAAGAAACAGCCAGCCGCGGTCGTCCGCGCCCCAGCGCCGCGCATAGCCGGCCAGCACGGCCGGCGTATCGTATTGCGGATCCACGGTGATGGTAATTAGCATGAGGTCCGTGCCCAGCCGCTCATGGAACCGCCGCTGCAGCGTCGCGAAATTTGCCGACAGCCGGGGGCAAACATCCGGCAGCGGACAGCGCGTATAAATAAAGTCCACGGCCACCACCTTGCCGCGCAGATCCGACAACCGCGCCGCCCGGCCGTTCTGGTCGCGGAGGCTGAAATCGGCTACCGCTTCCCCGGGCCGGAGCCGCTCCTTCGGCGGAGCGATTTCCCCGTCCGCGGTTTTGACCAAGTGCCGTGCCACCGAGCTCGCGCGATGCACCACCAGCTCGAAGTGCACCCGTGCACCGGCGTAAAGACCCTCCAACTCCCCGGCCTGCTCCACCCGAAACGGCATCATCATGGCCGGCATGTACCGGCCGATCGGCCGGTGAGACACCAGCATTGTGCGGGCGTCGCGGTCCACCGCCACCACGATCCCATCGACCGGATACGTATGGGCTGCCAGGAAGACAGACACCAGGCCGAGCATGTGGAGATTATAGCTAACAGCCGACAGCACACAGCTAACAGGTTAGGATCAGCCCGGCGCCGCTGCGCTGCGCGGGTTTTAGCTGTTGGCGATTCACTGTCGGCTGTCAGCTTCAAAAGAAAAACCGCATCGGATGTGCCCCAAGACCTCCGAGGCTTCTCCGATGCGGCTCGCCCAAGTTGGGCTGGGATCCGGCGTCGGGCTATCTGGATCGCAACAAATAGGGTCGATTCCTGGTCAGGTCCGCGTCCTAATTTTCCTTACCAGAAACGCCAGACAACTACCGCTACCTAGGCCCCTGGTGAGACTTTGAAACCGTTTGACAAAAAAACCCCTCTGCAGCAACCAACAAGGGGGAAAATCGCGAGCTAAAACTGTTGCAAACACCGGCTCCCGCAAGCACGCTGTCTCTTCGGCCCACTCTTGTTCCGCCTGCCTGTTGCAGCAGAGGGCAGGTTAAAAGTTACTTCGCCAATTCACCCTATTGATAGCAATCGGACACCCAAGTGTCAATTGGATTAACTCATTTAAATCGAGGCTTTTGTCAAGAAGGATGCAGATCCGGTTGTGGCCCGGCTGGGCAAAGCTGTGTCGCGGTGACACAGAAGCCACCCCCGGGTCGTGACACAATCGAAAGGTGATGCCCCGGATCGCCGCCTCTCTACTGCTGTTGACCGCCGGTCTGTCCCCCCTCCTGGCCGCCGACGAGCCCATCGTGGTTTCGACCGACCATCCGCGGCTCTTCCTGCGGCCCCAGCGTCTTCGCCTATTGCGGCGCGAGCGCGAGCGGCAATCCATGCGGTGGCAGCAGTTCGAAGCTTTGGTGGGCGGCAACGCGCCAATGACGGAGCCGGGCTTTGCCCTCGCTCTCTACTATGAAGTCTCAAGCGATCAGTCCGCGGGACGAAAAGCCATCGCGTGGGCGCTGAGCCCTTCGGCGTCCGATCTGCGGCAACTGGCGCTCGTCTATGACTGGTGTCAGCCTCTGCTGAGTGATATGGAAAAACGCAGTCTGGCGGCGCGAGTCCTGAAAGGCATTACGGATCCTCCCGCCGACGATTCCATCTCCACCGAGCGCTCCCGGGCGCTCGCCGCCGTGGCCCTGTTCGACGAAGTGCCTCAAGGGCCGCAGCACGAGTTGGAGCGCCTCGCCTATACCTGGTGGAGAAATAAGATCGCGCGGGTGGCTCAAAGCGGGCGCAACCCTGTGCCGCGCGAAGATGCTTATCCGCTGATGGAGCTTCTGCACGCGTTTCAGGACAATGCCAACGTGGATTTGCGCGAGACCGCCCGCGGCTACTTCAAGGACTTTCCCATCGATCACCTGATGAGCTACTACCCTGCGCCCTTCCAAGGCGCGGAAAACGATTTCTACGTAGGCGCTATGCGCCGGCCGGCCGATCCCGATCTGCGTCTCGCCACGCTTTCCCGCGCCGCCGACCTCGCGATGGTGGCCTACGATGTGAACGGCCCCGAGAGTCAGGTGATTCAAGGCTGGCTGATGCACGACCGCTACCTGATGCGCGGCGCTTTCGGCACGCCGTATGAATTTCTCTGGGCCAACCCCTACCAGCCCGGTCTAAGCTATTACAACGTGCCGCTGGTTTTCTACAATTCCGATCTCGGCCGTCTTTATGCCCGGTCCAGTTGGGAGGACAACGCCGAGTGGTTCGGCATGTTCGACGGAGTGATGCAGCGCTTCGCCGATGGCCACCCCACCGCGCTGAACCCACAGGGCGCGCTCGACCCCATCGATCTGCACGAAGCCGTCATCTGCTTTGCCCGCGCGGCAGCCGGCGGCCGGCCCATCCGCCTCAAACTGGAAGACGAAGAGCCCGTATTCGTCGTGGGCCTTGAGCCCCACAAACTCTATAGCATCGAAGTGGATGACGAGGAAATGTTCGAAGCCGCCGCCGACCCCGGCGGCATTCTCGAACTCGACGACGTGCCGTCCGGACGGGAGATAGCCGTGAGGATTGCGGAAGCAGCAGCGCAGACGCGCTGAAAGCGGTTACCTGTCGGCTGTCAGCTAGCTAGTGGGCTGTCCCCGAAGAATCGCTACCACGCCGGAATCCTTTTGGGGTGAAGGTGAACGCGGTTCCGGCTGGGCCTGTCAGCTTATTTTTGTCCGACCCTACCGTAATTTGCGAAGGAGGATTAGAACCATGTCGTCCAACCAGCCTGAAAAACTGTCTGCGGCAGCCGCAGTGAGCACTGCGCGTTGACCGCGGGCGCAAGCGCCAGCCCACTGACCGCCAGCGTGGTGGCCAACGCCGCGGTTAGCCGTATTGCCGTAAACTCAAGGTCCACATACTGCAAGCACAGGCTAACCGTACTCCCTTCTCGGCGTTTAACGGATATGGCGTCCAGGCTTATTACTCCGCTTTGTATCACTTTCGTCGGGCTGCGGATGTTGGCCCAGCCTGCCGACAAGCCGCTGGAATTTGAAATCGCATCAGTGAAACCGGCCGATCCCAGCGTCCGAGCCTCCAACGTGACGCCCGGTGGAGAGTCGATAACGATCGTCAATGTGCCATTGCGCAAGATTATCCTGTACGCGTATGACATACGGGACTTCCAGTTGGCGGGCGTGCCCGGCCGGATCGGCGATGAGCGCTATGACGTCATCGCCAAAACTGCCGCCGCAGACCGCGCCAGCGTCGAAAGAGCAGCCGAGACGGACGATCAGCGGAGGGCTCGCCTTGCGCGAGTGCGGGAAAGACTCAGGTCGCTGCTATCGAGCCGATTTGGCCTCCGCGTGCATGTGGAAGAAAAGGAGCAGACGATTCTGGCGCTTCGGATCGCGAACGGCGGCCCAAAACTCGCCGAACCAGCTGCGATCACCGGAAGAGTCAATTTTGTTGATGGCCACATTCAGGGATTTGGCGCCCCTATTTCCATGCTTGCGACACAGCTTTCTTATGCAACTGGTTTGATGGTTGCCGATGAAACTGGTCTCAGCGGGAATTATGACTTCGTCCTCGATTTTGCGCCAAACGAAACGGATCAGCGCGACACTCGCCCCTCAATATTCAGTGCGGTCGGCGAGTTAGGCCTACGGTTGGAGCGGGCGAAGGGACCAGTGAAAACTGTGGTGATCGATCATGTAGGGCAGCCTTCGGCCAACTAGTGATTGTCCCCGACTTACCGATAGCGAAGTTCGTCCGTCATATACTCATGGCGAGCACGACGACCTTGCACCTGACTCCAAGAGGATTCCGGCGTGGTAGCGATTCCTCGGGGACAGCCCGCTAGTACGCCCATTTCCACAAGCTCGCGCCCACCGTGTAGCCCGCGCCGACGGCGGCGAACAGCACCAGGTCGCCTTTTTTCAGTTTGCCCTGGCAAATCGCATCGCGCGCAGCCAACGGGATGGTGCCGGCGGTGGTGTTGCCGTAGCGGTCGATGTTCACCAGCACCTTGGACGGGTCGATGCCCAAGCGTTCGGCACAGGCATTGATGATCCGCAAATTTGCCTGGTGCGGAATCATGACGTCAAGGTCGGACGCGGCAATGCCATTGCGCGCCAGCAGATCGCGGCAAACTTCGTACATCTTGCGGACCGCATATTTGAAAACCTGGCCGCCATCCTGGTGGACGTAGTGGAGCCGCTGGTCGACCGTTTCGTGCGAAGCCGGTCTGCGGCTGCCTCCGGCCGGCATCTTGAGGGCATCGCCGCCGGATCCGTCCACTTCGCCCAGAAAGTCGATGAACCCGAAATCCT
>Ga0126381_100000728_pt1 | contig 36084 bp, 23 predicted proteins | sample PanSoiMetPlot_28_FD_96465 | JGI IMG/M metagenome (GOLD analysis project Ga0126381, IMG submission 96465) | Tropical forest soil microbial communities from Panama - MetaG Plot_28 | ecosystem: Environmental > Terrestrial > Soil > Tropical forest > Bulk soil | place: Panama | collected 2016-02-17 | reverse complement strand
CTTCGTGCCGGTAATAGTCGTACGCGCTGCCGTGGAACCTGCGCGATCCGGTTTTCGAGATTACGCTCACGGTGCCGCCGCCGTTGCGTCCATACTCAGCCTGATAGTTCGAGGCGAGTACGCGCACCTCCGCGATGGAATCCATGTTCGGCTCCTGCGGAGGTCCGTTGTTGCCGGCGTCGATCAGCGGCATGCCGTCGAGCGTGAGCAGCGTCTGGGTGTCGCGGCCGCCGTTGATGTGGATGCCGGAGAGCGCATTGCGCTGCATGGAGTCGCGGGTGGCGTTCGTGTCCACGATGCCTGTGAGTGTGGACAGATACGAGACGAAATCGCGGCCCTTGACGGCGATATCCTCGAGCTGGCTGCCGGTGATGGTGTCGGAGCGCTCGCCACTCGAAATCTGGACGGGCGGCGCGGTATCCGCCACCATGACTACTTCTGAGGCCTGCCCTACCTGGAGCACGATCGTCCCCGCCGAGTGGAACTCGTTGGCGAGAATTTCCACGCCGGAGAGGTCATAGGTCTTGAATCCCTTGGCGGAGACCGAGAGCGTGTACGTTCCGGGCTGTACGTCGAGGAACTGGAATGCGCCATCGGACCCGCTGGTCACGGTGGTGGAACCGTTCGTGGCGGGGTTGATCAGCTTGCACTCGGCGCTGGTGATTACCGCGCCGCTGGAATCCTGCACGACGCCTTTGACCGTACTCGAAACTGTCTGCGCCATGACGTGGGCGCCGAGTAAGAGGATCGCGGCTACAATTCGCATTTCACCCCCGGACGTACGTTAATATACTACATATTAAAATCCGGATCGGGCGAGAACTTCAGACTCGAATGCGGAACCGAAAGGTCATGTCTTCGCCGAACCATTGAACGTAGTTCGTACCCCAGCCGTTGTTGAACAGGCTGAAGTGGAAGCCCTTCGCGAGATTCGGTTGTTCGCGCGTGAAGTACACAGGCATGCGCTCGCCGAGTGCGACCACGGGCGCGTCGAGGCTTTCGATGCGAAGAGTGCCTTCCGGACCCTTGTAGCTCAGGCCTCCCAGCACCGCGTGCATGGCGCGGTTGCCGCCGGTTACCACGTCGAAGGGCGAGACGGCGCTGCCAGATTTCTCCAGAGTCCAGCCTCGCGGATCGGAAAACAACGGTTGGAACGTGAGCCAGAGCGCTTCCGGCATGCGGTTAGCCGGCTTGCCGAACCAGGAGAAGCGGATCTCGACCACCGGCTCGGCATCGGGCAGCACGATCTCGGTGTACATCGTCTCCGGCCATGCCGTCACGCCGAGCTTCTCCTCTTTGATCTGAAGCTTATAGAGAAACCGCTGGCGGTTCACATCGGAGGGTGCCGCCTGATACTCCACATCCGATGCCATCCAGGTCCGACTCTGTGCGCCGAAGCGTTCGATGTTCGGTTTGCCGAAATCCTTCGGCGCCCAATCGGCTTTGCTCTTCAGGTACGCTTCGAAGAAGCGGTCGTAATCGGCTTTCGATAATGTCTGGTACGCGAACAAGGCTAACGGCTTCTCGGCCGATGCCCACTCATGCCCCGTGGCCTTGCTGCGAAGCTGCGTGATGGCCCCGGTTTTCTGATCGACCGCAATGGTGAAGTGCTTCGACTCGATCGTCTGAAGGAAACTCTTCTTACCGAAGCTCGGCGGCTCAGCGGATGGTTTCAACGCGTTCACCCGTTTCGTGGCCTCGGTCCTCAGCGGAGCCGGCAGCGTCGCAATTCCGTCGAACAGGTCCTGCCGTTTTTCGGCCCAGCTTGCCTGCACTACCTTCCATTTCGGTTGATCGAGCATCGGCACGATATCGCGAGGCGTGTAGTGGTCGAAATCAAGCCACGTCTTGGTGTCGGTGCCCCAGGTGTGTTCCACCTCCAATAAAAAGCGGGCGAGGAAATTCAGATCGGTCGCATCTCCCGGCGCCAGCTTGCCTGCGGCGATCCACTCCTGTCGCAGCCGTGCCACTTCCAGATAGCGCGCGACCTTGACGGGATCGCTGGGCACACCGTAGATCCAGGTATCTCCAATTTCCTGCGTAAACACGGGGAGGTTTGCGCGGTGCGGTTCGACGGCGTCGGCAATCTCGGCCAGACTGGCCGCGCTGACTTCAGCGTTGGGAAACCGCTTGCGCAGACTCGAATAGATGTCGCGGATCTGCTGTGGTGTGTGTGGGCCGGCGTTATCGTTGCGCACCTCGATATCGATCGCCAGGTCGGATCCCGGAATCGTCACGACGCCGCCGTAGTGGTGCAGGTGATACATCACGGTCAGCGAACGGCCTTCGGCATCCTTCCATACGAACAGCACCGAAACGTCGGGCGGCGTGCTTGCGGAGTTCACTCCAATATCGAGAAACTTCACGCCGTTCTCCGCCAGCGGTCCGACGATGGCGCGCGTGTGGCCCGGAACGTCGGTCATCTTGGCGCCGGTGCTGGTGCGGCCGAAACGCCGGTCGAGCGCGTGAGAGAATCCGATGCCGCCGGCAATCAGGGATCGATCCATCAGCTCGGTCTGCCATGTGAAAGGAAGGGCATGCCAGGCAATGTGGCCCGCCGCGATCGCCTGTTCCATCTGGCGCCGCGGCGCCGCGCCCGCCTGTTCGAGGTACTGATAGACGAGCCAGGAGCCCGTCGTCCAGACATAGCCGTCCTTCCCTTCCCTGCGCACCGCCGCGGCGGTCTCGATGGCGCGCGGGAAGTACACGTCGAAGTACTTCCTGATGACGTTCGCCTGCGTATCGACGAATCCGACGTCCAGGTGGCATTTGGACATGAACAGGACACGTTTGACGGCCGGGTCGGGCGCGGCCGTGTCGGTGGCCTGAGAAGCGAACCCGCGCGACGCGGCGGCGGCGAGGAGATTGCCGAGGAAGTGACGGCGTTTCACGCCTCCTACTGTAACGCTGTGCGACAATGGCAGTCACCACAGGGATGGCCTCAGGACAAGTTGTCAGCTCCTCGCAGCAACTCGCGCTTCGCACACGCAAGCGCGTCACACGCCGCCTGATTCCGTTCCTGATGTTCATCTACTGGCTGGCCTATCTCGACCGCGCCAATCTCGGGGTGGCCAAACTGCAGATGCAGACTGACCTGGGCTTTACGGATGCCATCATCGGCCTGGGCGCGGGTATCTTTTTCCTCGGCTATCTATTGCTCGACGTACCCGGCAGCCTGATTGTGGAGCACTGGAGCGCGCGCAAGTGGATCGCGGGCATCATGGTTGCCTGGGGCGTCGTCGCGACGCTGATGGGATTCATCGGCACTCCGCTGTTCGCGTTCGCGCATCCGCTAACGCAATTGTATGGATTGCGCGTGCTGCTCGGAACGGCCGAGGCGGGATTCTTCCCCGGCGTAATCGTCTATCTGGCGCACTGGTATCGGCCCGAAGATCGCCCGCGGGCAAAAGCTTATTTCATGATCACGCAGCCGCTGGCGGTGGCGATCGGGATTCCCCTCTCGCGCTGGATTCTCGATAGGGTCGCGTGGGCCGGGTTGCCCGGCTGGCGATGGGTATTCATCCTAGAAGGAATCCTGCCGATGGCCATGGGCGTGGTGACGCTCTGGTATCTCACCGACCGGCCGCAGCAGGCGCGCTGGCTGCCGGATGACGAAAAGCGCTGGCTCATCGGGGAATTGCAGGCCGACGAAGCGCGAAAGGAGTCTACGCATCGCGCGGGCGTTTTGGATGCACTGCGGTATCCGCAAACATTTTTGCTGATCGCCGTATTTTTCCTGATCGTCACGGGGAATCAGGCGCTCATCTTTTTTCTGCCGTCAATCACCGATAACATGAAAAGCATGCCGGTTCTGGTCCGCACGCTGGCGGCGAGCATGCCGTATGTCTGCAGCGCGCTCGGCATCCTGATTAATGGATTCTGGGCGCAGCGCACGGGCGAACTGCGCTGGCACACGGCGCTGCCGGTGATCGCTACGGGCATTTCGCTGGGACTCACGGTGCTTGCGGGCGGAAACGTCTGGCTTACGATGGCGCTGTTCTGCGTCGCCGGGTTCACGTCGCAGGCGTATCTGCCGGCGTTCTTCAGTTTGCCAACGAAGCTGCTTGGGAAGTCGGCTGCTGCAACTGCTGTGGGGCTGATCTGCCTGGGCAACCTCGGCGGGCTCGCCGGGCCGTGGATTTTCGGCAAGCTCCGCACCGCTACGGGCAATTTCGACGCGGGCCTGTGGGTGCTGGCCGGCTGCATGCTTGCGGCGGGGCTGCTGGCCTTGCTGATCCGCGTTCCCCGCGCCCACGATGAGGCGCGACTTCCATGACAACCAATAAGAAACCCGAAGATCTACGCAGCTTCCGCTGGTTCGGACCGGACACGATGCGCGGCTTCAGCCATCGGTCCCGCATGATGCAGCTCGGCTACCGGCGCGAGGACTTCACCGGCAAACCGGTTATCGGAATCGTCAATACCTGGAGCGAGATCAATCCCTGCCATGCGCACCTGCGCGAGCGCGCCGACGCGGTGAAACGCGGCGTGTGGCAGGCCGGCGGCTTCCCGGTGGAGATCCCGGCGTTTTCGATCACCGAGACGTACATGAAGCCCAGTCCGATGCTGTATCGCAACCTGCTGGCAATGGACACCGAAGAGGCACTGCGCAGCCTGCCCATCGACGGCGCCGTGCTGATGGGCGGCTGCGACAAGACCACTCCCGGATTGTTGATGGGAGCGATCAGTATGGACATCCCGGCAATATTCCTGCCGGCCGGTCCGATGCTGCGCGGCAACTGGAACGGTCAGCCGCTTGGCAGCGGGACGGATCTTTGGAAGTATTGGACCGAACGCTGCGCCGGCACGATCACTGACGAGGACTGGAACGCGATCGAAGCCGGTATTGCGCGCTCGCCCGGGTTCTGCATGACGATGGGGACGGCGTCGACAATGGCGTCCGTGACGGAAGCGCTCGGCATGACCCTGCCGGGAGCATCGTCGATTCCCGCGCCTGATTCGAACCACACGCGGCTGGCGATCGAGTGCGGCCGCCGGGCGGTGGAGATGGTGTGGGAGGATTTGAAACCCTCCGATATTCTGACCATGGCGGCGTTCGAGAACGCCATCACGGTCGATATGGCCATCGGCGGCTCGACGAACGCCATCATTCACCTGGTCGCGATGGCGAGGCGGCGCAAGCTCGACCTGCCGCTCAACGTGTTCGACGGCATTTCGAGCCGTGTGCCCGTGCTGGCCAACATCCGCCCCTCGGGCGAGTTTCTCATGGAGGATTTCTTTTATGCCGGAGGGCTGCGCGGGCTGATGGCGGAGATCCGCGATCTGCTGCACCTCGATTGCATCACCGTGAACGGCCAAGCGGTCGGCGCGAATGTCGAGGGCGCGCGGGTTATCAATCGCGATGTGATTCGGCCGCGCGAATCGCCGCTGATGGAGAGCGGGGGAACGGCGATTCTCTACGGCAACCTGGCGCCCGATGGCGCGGTGATCAAGACCGCTGCGGCCGACCGGCGGTTCTGGCGGCACACAGGACCGGCCGTGGTGTTTAAGGATTATGCCGACATGGAGGCGCGTTTAAATCGCGACGATCTGAACGTCGATGAGAACTCCGTGCTGGTATTGCAGAATGCCGGTCCGCAGGGCGGGCCAGGGATGCCGGAATGGGGCATGCTGCCGATTCCCAACAAGCTGCTGCGCCGCGGGGTGCGCGATATGGTGCGAGTCTCCGACGCGCGCATGAGCGGGACAGCCTATGGGACATGCGTGCTGCACGTTTCGCCCGAGAGTCACGTGGGCGGCCCGCTCGCACTGGTGCGCGACGGCGACCCTATCACGCTGGATATTCCAAATCGCAAGCTGGAAGTGCAAGCTGACCTTGAACCCCGCCGCGCGCAGTGGAAACAGCCGGCGTCTCACGATCGCGGATATTTGGCGCTCTACCGGGAACGCGTCACACAGGCGCATCTGGGGTGCGACTTCGATTTCTTGGCGACGGAACCGGAACGGGTGGAACCGGCGATTTTCTAGGAAAAGAAGACCGCTCCCTGACGGGCGCGGCTCCGTTATGACGCGCACGCATCGGATCGGAGCCGCGACTCAGGGAGCGGTCGGACTACTGCTGCAACGGCAATACGACTGTATTACTCTGCTGGCCGTTTATGGTGACCATGAGCGTTCCGTCGGTCATTCCCGTGCCCAACGTGCACTGTACGGCGTCGACACCGATGGCTCCGGGTACCGAATACGCGTTTTGTACAGCGCATTGCGCTCCGCCTACTTGGACGCTGATCGGGTCGGTAATGGACACGGCCGGCGAAGAGGCGACAGGGAGACCTTCGGGGCGTGCGGGCGTCGTCGGGCCGAAGCCGGTGCCGTAGATCATGATGATTTCGCCCTGCTGCGCCGGCGAATCGGCTGTTATCGCCGTGCCGTCCGGATGGAATGCGACGGCCACCGATTGGCCATTCACAGGCTGTTGGAACAGTCCGGGGGCGTCAGACGCGATCGTGACGCTTGTCTGCACGTCGGGCTGTCCAGTTCCGCTCAGTGTGATGGTTTGCTGGCCCGGGGTGAAGTCCGCCGGCAACTGCGCATTGATCTGCGTCGGAGAAACGAAAAACAGCGGCAGCAGCCGATCGCTGATATGCACCGTTAGACCGCCCAGGGTTTGCACCAGCGGACCCGCGGGACCGACCACTGTGCCCTGCGCCAGGTTGACCCCGAAGACCGAGATCACCGACCCCGGCGCGACGCTGCCCGTGTCGCCTCCAGCCGCATTCGCTACAGCCGACGGCGCCACGTACGGCACCTTGTCGAGAACCGCTTGAATCGAGCGCGGCACGCTCATGGCCACCGTCGCCGTGGGCGAGGTACCGTTGACGTCGCCGCTCCATAGGCGGAATTTGAATCCGGGCTGCGCCTGCACACTCACGTTGACCGTAGTGGAGGCGTCGTAAAAACCGTCCGGCGAGCCGGGCTGCATATTCCACGAGACGTCGCCCGGCGGATTGGAGTTGGCCGCGAGCAGATTCATCAAATGATAGTTCGCGCTTAAGGTGATGGGATCGGAGCCGAGCGTCAGCAGTTGATCTCCGACAGCGCCGTTCGACCAGCCGAGAAAATCCTGGCGCGATCCGGGGCCTACGGGCACGCTGAGCGGCGCGCTGAGAGCAACCTGCGTTCCCGCAGTACGCACCACGTCGCACGGCAGGCCGCAGGCTTTTCCATCCACTGTGACGCTCAGTCCCGGCACTTGGCTTGTGACCGTCAGGTGACCCAGCGGCGTGTACGTCGCAACATATTTCACTCCGCCTGGTACGCCGTCCGGCACGGTAACCGTCTGGGTCGCGTCCGCGCCGTTCGACCAGCTCGAGAACGCCCACATTCGGCCCTGCGAATCGGTCTGCTGCGAGGGCGCGGAAACGGTGTGAGTCTCCCCGACGCCCCAAATAAAGGAGTATGAGGTCCAATTGCTGCGATTATCGACGGTGAGGCTCAGCCCTGCGGGAGATGTGTAAAATCCCATTGGAACGCCCTGTACAAAAGTGGTGGTGAGCTGGAGGGAATTCGATCCGACCGGCACGGTGTACGCCGGGACGGCGCACGAATTGATGGGGCACACCCACCATGCGCCGAACTGATCCTGCTGCGGTGAGACCGGATAGATGCTATGCACGCTGCCGGAGCCCCACTGGGCCGCGTACGGCGTCTGCACCTGGGCGGCATCCACCAGCATCTGCAATCCGGCGGGGACGGTCGCGAGATCGATTTCACGCGCGGCCTGGAAGATCGGCGAGACTTGCACGGGCGCATTCATGGTGACCACGTTGGTAGTACCGTGAATGCTCTGGTTCGGTCCCGCGATCCATCCTCCGAAAACAAAGCCGCTGGCGGGCGATGCCGAAATGGAAACGGTGGCTCCTTTTCCAAGAAAAGTCTGCTGACCGCAGGGTACCGCTCCGCCGCCGACCAACACCGATCCCGCGCTGGCCGAGCAATCCGCCGTGAGCGCGAAAGAGACCGCAAAGTTCGCCGTGTACTCGGTAATAGAAGGATCGGCCGTCACGGTAACATCGGTGCCGCCCGCCGCGCCTCCGCCTGCCCAACTCCAACCGCCGAACTCCGCATGAACACCGATCTGTCCCAAATTCTGGAGGACGGTCGAAACCGAGAGTGTGTGTTTGCTGTACACCGGCCAGACGGCCGTTGTAGCGCCCGAGTACTGCGTGCCGTCGACAAAGAACAGCCCGCCCGGCGGGTTGGTGTCAATGCGTGTGACGGTGGTAGAAGTTTGCGCAGCCGCCGGAGCCGCCACAGCGGCGAGCCACATCGAGACCGGAATTAAGGACCAGAATGCGCGAAATTGCCTCATAGGTTTCCCGTCAACTGGCTGGAGTATACGCATAAATGCCCGAAAATACACGGCTAACTTTGGTAATGCAACAGTTACTAGCTATTTCGATCATTGATTCCTTGCGCGATCCGGCATGTAATCGGATCGTTCGAAGACTTCGTTATGGGCGACAAAAGAATACTATTCACGGCAGCTCTCGCCTCGGTTCTGGCGGTCGCGATGCCTCTGGCCGGCGCCACCTTCGGGAATGTAGTCACCACCGTTGGCGGCCACCCCTCCGACATCGCGCTCGACGAATCGCGCGGGCAGCTCTACATCGCGAATTTCACGGCGCTTGAAATCGACGTGATGTCCACGAAGGACAATGCGATTCATTCGTCGATTCCGCTGCCTTCGCACCCCAGCGGTTTGGCGCTTTCGCCGGACTCCACTTACCTGGTGGCCACCGAGTTTCAGAACGGAACGTCAACGCCCCAAGGCTTCAACGGTGTGACCATCATCAATCTCTCCACGAATGCGAAGCAGAACTTCAGCACGGGCGATCCGGCGCTGGGCGTAGCGTTCGTACGGACCGGCCAGGCGCGTGGGGCGACAAGCGGCCAGGCGCTAGTAGTCACGACAACAGGGTTTTACCTGCTGGATCCGCTCACTGGATATATGCAGTTTCTGGCGACGTTCGGGACTCTGGCGTCGCAAGCCGTCCCCCTTCCGTCGGCCACATTCCCAGCGAACGTCATACAGACGCAGGTGTCCGCTTCAGCGGACGGACTGTGGATCTGGGGAGTCGCCGATGCCGGTACTGGAACGCAACTGCTGTTCCGGTATGGTGGCGTGAGCACGCGCTTCACCGCGCAGGTGTGGACCACCAGCCCTGCCCTGTTGCCCCGCGTCACGGTGGCGCCCGACGGATCCTCGGCTCTGATCAGTTGGGCGCAGTTCGGCATCTCGCAGTGCAACGACGGCTTTGTTCTCACATCGCGTTATCCGAAAGCTTTGTCATCCACGAACGTGACGGGGCATGCGCAGTTCGGAAATACCATCTACGGGCAGATCTTCGATGCAAACCAACCCAGCGGCCCACCTTACTCTCCCTCCTCGCCGGCAGCGTCGGCGTCCTCCGCCAAACTGCCGGCACTCTCCATCATGGATGCCGACAACCTTACGGTACATGACAAGGTCATTCTGCCGGAGAACCTGCAGGGACGCGCGCTGATCGATTCGGTTGGCAATTACATGTATGCCATCTCCGACAGTGGCGTGAGTGTGCTGCCGATCGGTTTGCTCAGTAAGTATCCGCGGATCGCAACGTCGCAAAGCGACGTGCTGGTACAGACTAACTTCTGCAACCGGAATCCGCTCACGGCGACCTTCAAAATCAGCGATCCCGGCGGCAACTCCACGGACTTCCAGATTGTGAGCAGCCAGCCTGGCGTGGTCGTGTCGCCCGCATCAGGGCGCACGCCGGCGACGATCACGGTCACAGTGCAACCCGGTGCGATCCCGAATCCCGGCGGCACCCTGGCCGTTCCTCTCACGATCTATTCGAATAGCGCAGTGAATATGCCCACGCCCGTCCGCCTCCTGGTCAGCAATCCAGACCCCGATCAGCGCGGCACTATCGTGAACATCCCCGGACAGCTTGTCGATATGCTGTCCGACCCCGCGCGGAACCGTTTCTACGTAATCCGGCAAGACCTGAACCAAGTGCTGGTTTTCGACGGTGCCAGCTATCAGCAGCTCGCTACGCTGCGCACAACGACTACGCCGACTGGTATGTCCCTGACTGCCGATGGCAAATACCTCGCGGTCGCCGCCAAGGATTCGCAACTGGTGAAAGTGTTCGATATGGACTCGTTCCAGGAGCAACTCCCGATTCAGTTACCGGGCTCGCATTACGGAGTGTCCCTGGCTCAATCGAATGTGGCGATGCTGGCGTTGATTGAAAACGACGGCTCCGGCGACTGCGCCGGATCGGCCTGTGCCATCGACCGGCTCGACTTTTTCTCGCGCTGCGCCTACAGCCCGCAAACGCTCGGCGTCTTCAAGAATGACAGCACAGTATTCCCCGCGACGTCGGTTGTGAGCCCTTCGCCCGACCAGAACTCGATCCTGGTCGCGGCGCCCAACGGCAACGTCATGCTCTATGACGCGACGCACGACACATTCATTCTTTCGCGCAAGGACCTCACTTCGCTTTCCGGCGCCTACGCGGTATCGAGCGGCGCATCGGCTTCCGGCAGCGCCAGCTCGCCGCGGTACGTGATCGGCAATAACGTGTTCGACTCTTCGCTGGTTCCGCAGGTGACGCTCGACACGTCAGTGGGCAACACGACCGGATTTGCGTTCACCGGTGCGGGCGGCTATCGCGTGACTGCGAGCAGCTCTTCGGCGGCCGGCATTATCCAGAATGTGCCGAACGTGATGAACCCCGGCACAGTGAGGCCCGTCCGCACGGTGGAGTCCTCTGTACTCAGCTCCGCAACTCAGCCATTCACGCGCACGGTCGGTCCGCTGGCGAATGGCATCGTGCTGCTCACCACTTCCGGTGTAACCGTACTGGCGCCGAACTATGACGCCGCCGTGGCCACCCCGACGATCGCGGCCGTGGTGAGCGCCGCAGACGGTTCGCAAAACGTCGCGCCGGGCGGACTGGTCAGCATTTACGGCAACCAGATGAGCCCGACGAACATGGCCACATCTACCGTGCCGCTGCCGACCGCTCTGGCCGGGTCGTGCCTGAGCGTGAATGGCGTGCCGGTGCCGCTGCTGTTCGTCTCCTCTGGCCAGGTCAACGCGCAGTTGCCGAATAATGTCGGCGGATCCGCGAGCCTGACGATCTACACTCCGGGCGGCGTGAGCGACAGGTTCAACTTCAACGTTTCGTCGTCAGCTCCGAGTGTCTTTATGAGCGGCAGCGCGGGGCCAACGACCGGCATCGCGACCATCGTGCGCGCCGACAATAACCAGTTGGTCACGCCGACCAACCCCATCCACCTGAAAGACACAGTGGTGATCTACCTGACCGGCATGGGCGCCACGTCCCCGCAAGTAGACGCGGGGCTCGCCACGCCGATGTCGCCGCTCTCGACCGTCACCAACACGCCCTCCATAACGCTGGGCGGTGTTCCTCTCCAAGTGCAGTGGGCCGGCCTGGTGCCCGGCGAAGTCGGCGTGAATCAGATTAATGCGTACGTCCCGTTCGGTGTGCCGCAGGGGAACAGCATTCCACTCGTGATCAGCCAGGGCGGTTCGAACACGACGTTGAATGTGCGGGTGGTGAACTAGACAGGATTCCAGGAGAACTACATGAAGACACTCAGCGTGACGCTTCTGCTCGCGGCCGCGGCCCTAAACAGCCCGGCCCAGCAATGGGAATTCGGAGCAGTAGGGGGAGGGAGTTTCCTCAACACAACCTCCGTGAGCAGCCCGTATGGCTCCGCCACGGCCGGTTTCAAACCCGGGGTTGTCGCGGGCGCCTTTCTGGGCCAGAATCTCTATCACCACCTCAGCGGCGAGGTGCGATATGAGTTCTTCAAGACCGACCTGCAAATCAAGGCCGGCGGCACAACCGGAACATTTTCCGGCATGGCGCACGCCGTGCACTACGACCTGCGGATCCACACCGAGCGCAAGGAATCGCCGGTGCAGTTCTTCGCAGCGTTCGGCGGCGGTATGAAGATCTACCAGGGAACGGGCGAGGAAACAGCGTATCAATCGACCATGAACTACGGTTACATGACGCGGACGCACCAGGTGAAGCCGTTGATATCTCTCGGAGGAGGCTTCACCTATCGTCTGACGCCGCGCCTGTATCTGCGCACGGAAGTTCGCGATTTCATCACGCCGTTCCCCACTGCCGTGATCACGCCACCCAACAGCAGCGTGAAATACGGCAGCATCCTAAACGAACTGGTGCCGATGGTCGGCCTCGACTACATCTTCTGAGTTGCGTGTTCTCTTCCTTCCGGCCGGCCGCGCATCGTACCTGATGCCGGCCGGCTTTTTTTATTGCAAGAAACGGTCGGTTCGCCTTTCCTTCGCCCGCTGCTAAACTGGAGCGATGCGGTTGATCGTGGGACCCGCGGGCTCGGCCAAGACCACATTGGTGCTCAATGAATTGCGCGCCGCCGTACGCGCCGGAAACGGCGCGGTACGCCTGCTGGTGCCTACCGCCACGCTCGCGCAGCATCTGCAAAACCAGATCGCACGCGAAGGTCTGCTGCTTCGGCCGCGGCTGATCCAGACGCTCTCGGCGTTCGTACGCGACTGGGGCGGCGATGCGGCCGAAGTCCCGCCAGCCGTCCTCTACCTAATCGTGGAAGAGACCGTCCGCCGCATCGGCCGGCCCGAGTTCGCCGGCGCCGCCGATACACCCGGGTTCTGCGCATCGCTCGCGCGCACCATAGAGGAGTTCGCTTCGGCCGGATGCCGGGCAGGACGGCTTGAAGCTTCCCTGCCCGACGCGCCACTAGCCGCGGCCTTCCTGGCCGTCTACCAGGAGGTGGAGCGTCAACTCGATCGCCGCGGCTTCGCGCTGCGGGCGTGGCGCCTGGAACGCGCCGCCGAACGCATTGCGGCCGATGGCACGGGCGGCATCGCAGCCATCTGGCTCGATGGGTTCCACGCTCTCCCCGATCCGGAACTGCGCGTCATCGCTGCACTCGGACGGCACGCCGAGCTCATTCTGACCGCCAACGACGCCGACTGGGACGACTCCGAGCGCGAACGCCTCGCCGCGATCGGCTTTCGCGAAGAACGCGTCCCGCGCTCCCGCCCGGCGCCGGCGCTATCGCTGGTAAAGGCGTTCAACGTCGAGCGCGAAACGGAGGAGATCGCCCGGCGCATCCTCGAGCAGGCGGCCGTGGGCCGGCCGTTCCGCGAAATGGCGATCGTGGTCCGCACGCCGGGTGTTTATGTTCCCGTTCTCCGCACCACACTGGAACGTTTCGGCATACCGGCGCGCTTCTATTTCGACGAGCCGCTGGAGCGCCATCCGGTAGCCCGATTTCTCGCCGGTGCGGTCGACGCCATGCTCAGCGGTTGGGACCATGCGGCCACTTTGCAAGTACTCCGGCTCGCCCCGCGATTTGCGGCGGCGGACTCGATGGACCGCTTCGATTTCGCCGTTCGCGATCGATTGCCGTCAAATGGCCTGGCCGCACTGAAGGAACTCGCGAGAGAGAACCATTTCGAGAAACTCGAACCTGTGCTCGATCACTTCCGCGCTCTCGAAGAATGGCGGGCACTCACGCTTGCGCCGAAAGACTGGGCCGTCCGATTGCGTGAGCTACGCGACCTTTTCCGCCCCGATCTGCGACAGACGCCTTCGCACCAGACGGCACTCGAATGGCGCAGCCAGGCGGAAGCGCTCGACGCCTTCGAAGAAGCTCTCGACGAGGCGGCCGAGGCACTCGCGGACGGAGCCCGCGAGATACCGATCGAGACGTTCTGGCGAACGACGAAGTCCGTGCTGCGTCTGAAGGTGATCAGGCTTGTGGACCAGCGCCGTAATGTAGTGCATGTGCTGAGTGCGCCGGAAGCGCGCCAGTGGGTGGTGCCGGTGGTATTCGTGTGCGGTCTGGTGGAGAAACAGTTCCCGAAGTTCCATTCACAGGACCCCTTCTTTCCCGAGGCGGCGCGCGGCCGTCTGAACGGTGCGGGCATCCGCGTGCGCACCGTGGCCGAATTCGAGCGAGAGGAGCGCTCTCTGTTCGACGCGGCAATCAGCCGCGCCACGCTCCTCACGGTGGTCTGCTATCCCGAATTCGACTCGCGCGGCGAAAAGAATCTCCGTTCGCTGTATTTGGAGGAGGTTCCGCTGCCTGAGCAGCCTGCACGTAACGTGCGGCCCGTTCCCGACGGCGGTCTCACGGCCGCTGGGCAGGCGAAACCGCCTGCCCCACCATCTCTCAGCGCGGCCGACCTCCTCATGACGATTCGCGAGAAGACGGCCCGGGTCAGCCCGACTTCGCTCGAATCGTTCCTCCAGTGCCCGTTCCAGTACTTCGCACGGTACATGCTGCGTCTGAAAACCCGGCCGCTGCGTCCCGACGATCGGCTCGACTTCCTCACGCAAGGAATTCTGGTCCACGAGGCGCTCCGATGCTGGTACGCCGAGCCCGAGGACATCGTCCCTATATTTGGCCGCCTCTTCGCGGAGGCTGCAGAAGAGAAGCGCATCCCCCGCAGCTACCGCACCGAGCGCCTGCGCAACTTGATGCTCGACGACCTGCGCGCGTTCACTGCCGATACCACCTGGCCGCGCCAGGGATGGCGCTCGCGCTTCGAAGAGCAGTTCGCATTTCCGCTCGCCGATGGGATTGAGATTACTGGCAAGATCGACCGGCTCGATATCGCCGATGATGGCCGCGCGTACGTCTTCGACTACAAGTACAGCAACGCCCAGAACACGAAAGCCCGCCGCAAGAGCGATCTGCTGCTACAGCCACCGCTCTACCTGCTCGCCGCCGAACGCTGCTTCCAAGCGCACCCGGCAGGTATGTTCTACATCGGGCTCAAGGGCGGGGTGGTCTATGAAGGCTGGAGCGAAGACGGCCTGCCGAAGACGGATCCAATGCCGCCGGATTGGCTGGCGGTTACCGCCGGCAAAACGCTGCGCGCCGTCGAAGAGATCCGGGCGGGGCGCGCCGAGGCGGATCCCACTGATCCCGCAAAGTGCCGCTTCTGCGACTGCCGCGATATTTGCCGGGTGGCCGGCCAGGAAGCCGAAGCGATGGCGGAAGGCGCATGACCACCGCGCCACAATTCACGCCCGATCAGCAGGCCGCAATCGAGACGCACGGCCCGCTGCGAGACACGTGCGTCGTGGCCGGGCCCGGCTCGGGAAAGACTACGGTGCTGGTGGAGCGCTTCAAGCGCCTGGTGGAAAACCACACCGACCCACTGCGCATCCTGGCCATCACGTTCACCGAGAAAGCCGCGGCCAATATGCGCGCCAAGCTGGCGCAGGCATTCGAGCACGATCCGACGGTCCGGGCCAGCCTGGAGCGGGCGTGGGTGTCCACGGTTCACGGCTTCTGCGGTCGGCTCCTGCGGGAGAACGCCGTCTACGCCGGTATCGATCCGGAATTCGCCGTGGCGGACGCCCGCCAGGCGTGGCGCATTCAGCAGGAGTCCATGGCGGCAGCGATGGACGAGTTGTTCGAGGAACGGCCCGATGCCGTGCGCACATTGATCCGCGGCCTTTCGTCAGCCGAATTTGAAGAAGCCGTACTCTCGGCGTACGACGCGATGCGCGGCGCGGGGACGCGAGTCGAGGAACTGGACGGCTTTCCCGTGCCGCGCGGAACCACGATCGAAGACATCGCCGCAGCATTAGGCGCGGCGGGCAGAGAATCGCTCAGCAACTGGAGCGATGCGCAGCGCGAATACTTCAAAGAGGTAATGGCCGCCGGATGGCGCGTTATCAAGGCCGAGGGGCCGCTGGAGGCGCTGTGCGCCATCGAAGATTTCACGCCCAACCTGCAGAAGTGCAAGCGCAGTACCGGAGCCTACGAAGCCATCCGCCACTTACGCGATGAACTGGTCAAAGATCTACGCTTCACTCTCATCACTGCTTATTATGAGCCGCAGCGCAAACTGCTCATCGAGATTCTGCGCCGCTTCGACGCGCTTTATCGCACCCGCAAGCGGCAGGCGGGCGTGCTGGACTTCGCCGACCTGGAAGAGTTCGCCGTCCGACTCTTGCGCGACCACCCGGAGACGCAGACGCGCCTGCGCGGCCAGTTCGACCACATCCTGATGGACGAGTTTCAGGATACGAACGGGCAGCAAAACCAACTGCTCGAGCTGGTGCGTGCCTCCGACCGCTTCTATGCCGTCGGCGATATTAACCAATCGATCTACGGCTTCCGTCACGCCGAGCCCGACGGATTCTCGCAATACCGCGACGACGTCGCGAAGCGCGGCGCCCGACTCGTGCAGCTCGTCGACAACTTCCGCAGCCGGCGGGAGATTTTGTGCGCGGTCGAAACCGTCGTCCACGGTGCTGAAGGTGTCGAGGAACGCCGGCTCGTGCCCGGAAAGAAGTTTACCGAGACACCCGACGCTCCTGTGGCAGTAATTGCAGTGACGGCCGCGGATGCCGCCGAAGCGCTCCGCCTCGAAGCGCAGTGGGTGGCGCACCGTATCGCCGAGCTGGCGTGCTCAGGCGCACCGTTTCGTGACATAGCGGTGCTGGTCCGCAACACCGAAGTCATTCCGGCATTCACCGCCGCGTTCGATCGCGCGTCCATTCCTTGCGTGGTCAACTGCGGGCGCGGCTTCTACGACTCGCGCGACACGGTCGATTTGACGCACGTGTTGCGCGTCATCGCCAATCCGCGCGACGAGATCAGCCTTGCGGCCGTGCTGCGCTCTCCGCTGGTCGACATTTCCGACGAAGCCCTGCTGCGTCTCAAGCTGCGCGATGCGAACCTGGGCAGGGCACTCACGCTGTTGAACGATGCGCCGGAGGGCTTCGATCCCGCCGATACCCGCAAGCTCGTGCGCTTCCGCGACGGACTGCGCTCATGGCGCGCGCGCCGTGAGTACGTGACGTTCGATCGGCTGTTAGCGGCCGTAATTGATGACTGTGCCTACCGGCCCGAGTCGCCCGCGAACGTGGACAAGCTTCTGGCTGAGGCGCGCGCCGCATCGTCCCGCATGTCGCTCGACGAGTTCGTCGATGAATTGGAGGTGGTCCGCAAGGAAGATCCGCGCGAGCCCGACCCTCCGCCCGACGATTCCACCGATGCAGTGAAAGTGATGACGGTGCACTCGGCGAAAGGACTGGAATTCCCGATCGTGTTCGTGGCCGCGCTGCAGAAAGGCGTGGAGGGCGATCCGCCCGTGGTGGCGTTCTCGCGACGCATCGGACTGGGCGCACGGTGGCGCAATCCGGCTGCGAAGACCGAAGGCCGCTCCAAGGAAAAGGACGATCGATTCGAACGCGCCATCCGTGAAGAGCGCTCGCGCCGTGAAGCGGAGGAAGCGAATCGTCTTCTCTATGTCGCAATGACGCGCGCCGAGCAGCGGCTGATACTTTCCTTCTCGGGGAACGCCAAGCGCCTGGAAAACTGGGCGGGGCGCGTAGCGGCAAGCCTGAACCTGAATCTCGAAGCGCCGTGCGATGAGATCGTGCCGCATGTAAGCCCGTATGGGGAGGAATGGCCGCTGCGCGTTCTGATCGCCGATCGTGCGCCCGAACTGCTGATGGCGTCAAGCGCGGAAGCGACCGAAGAGCGATCTTCCACCGAATGGCTGCCCCGCCCCGAGACGCCAGAGCAGCACGACGGCAACGTAACCGTCACCGGCCTGGCGGAATTCGCCCGCTGTCCGCGGCGTTATTTCCTTGGTGGCTATCTCGGATTCTCCGGGCGCCGTGCGGCCGCCCGACGCGTGGACGACCCCGGACGCGAACTGCCTGCCGATGAGTTCGGGACACAGGTGCACGAGTTGCTGGCCGGTAAATCGATCCCCGCCGCGGACCCGGAAGCGTTGCGCCTCGCCGGCGTCTTTCGCTCCAGTCCATTAGGACGCAGGCTCGCGAATGCCACTCATATAGAGCGCGAGTTCGACTTTCTGTTGGCGCTCGAAGGGCTGGTAGTGCGAGGACAGATCGATCTCTGGTTCGAGGAAGCAGGACGCATCGAGATTGTGGATTACAAGACCGATGCCGTGCCGGCAGCGGACGCGGCTCGCCGCGCACAAGAGTACGGACTGCAGCTTCGCATCTACGCGATGGCCATCGAACGCCTGACGGGCCGTGTACCCGATCGCGCCTGGCTGCATTTTCTCCGTCCGAACGTCGCAGTGAAGGTGGACCTCGCACCCTCACTGCTGGATGCTCCCGAGCAGGTTCTCTCCGACTTCATTGCCGCTCAGGAGAGCCTCGATTTCCCGCTTCACGAGACGGAGAACTGTCCCCGCTGCCCGTACTACAAGGGACTATGCCCAGCGGGAACGGCGCAGTAGTAAGAGCGACTGCTCCCTCTGGTCGCGGCTCCGTTCGGAGGCTTATTTCCGGTTTGGCCGATTGGGTCTGGCGATCGCCGCCTGCGGGTGTACTAACTGCTGGAATTGATCTTCCGGAACACTCAACCCTACGGTCACGGTGTTGCCGCTGGAACTCACCGCGAGGGATTGCAGCGCGGCCGCGGCCTGGGGGTTCTTCGACGCATCCTGCAACTGCGCCATGTTGGCAAGGAACTGGATCACACCCACGAGCGTTGTGGCGTTCTGGGCTGTATCGGTCTGCAGTTGCCCCGTGAAGTTCACGGTAGCGCCGAACTTTACGCCGCCGGACATCGACTGCACGCTGCTCAGCGAGGTTTGTAAGCCCTGCTGCATCCCGTTACCCGATGGTGCGCCGGGCAGGCCAGGGTGGAAGGCGCTCAGCGGCACGGTGCTGTACGCCCACGCATCTTCGGATGAACTCAACTGGTTGATTTGCGTCAGCACGGCGCCCGACAGGATTGCCGGATTGGATCGCCGGTCGATGGCAGCTTTGACAGTCGCGATATCGCCCGCCGCCACAAGCGATCCGCTGAAGAACGCGAATCCGTGCGTCTGTTTCGGGTCTTCCACGATCGTGACGCCGCCATAGGTTTCCGTCGAACCGCCGTTCGACGTGGCGAAACTCACGATCGTGTTGACGTCGAACATTCCCGTCGCCGCCACCAGGCCGGTGTGCGTGCCTGCCCCACTCGGAGCACTATTGCTCATCGCCAACATCTCAGTAACGTCGCGGCGGGGATCGAAATTGGTCATAGCGATCAGTTTCTGAATCTCCGGGTCGTTGGCTGTCATCTGCGATAGCACAAACTGGCCGAACGGCGAGGCTTTCGCCTGCGCCACGTTCACGCCCGCCAAAACCTTGGCATCGGGCATCACCAGGTTCAGAAGCTGCGAATCCACGGCGGGGAGTACCGGGGAAAATGCGCTTAGCAGCGTTGCGGTTGCGAGGATTCTTGCGGTCATAACACTCAGACGGACCCTTTGACCTATTATTAGCACGAACGGCTCCGCCCTTACGGTCGTGCTGCAAGCAGCGGCGCTGGTCAGTGTTCCAGCGGAATCTGGTCTACGATCTCGATTCCGAACCCCTCGAGCGCTACGATCTTCCGCGGATGATTCGTTAGCAGCCGAATGGTGTGCAGCCCAAGATCCGACAGAATTTGAGCGCCGATGCCGTGCTCGTGCTGAAGCTGCCTCTGCCCATCCTCGCTGGCGTAGTGCATGAACTCGCGGCCGTGCGACAGCATGTGAGCGATTCCCTGCCCATCGCGCTGAACACGGAACCCCGGCCCCGTCTCGTGCAGATAAACCAGCACGCCGCGTCCGCATTCGGCGATGGTGCGCAGCGAGCTTCGGACCAGCCGGCCGCATTCGCAGCTCGTGGAGCCGAAGACGTCGCCATAGAGGCAACGCGAGTGCATGCGGACAAGTACCCCCTCCTGCCCGGCCACATCGCCGCGCACCAACGCGAAGTGATACTCGGGGTTAAGGTCGGTGCTGTATGCGATCGACCGGAACTCGCCGAATTCGGTCTCGACGGTGCCCTCCGCAACGCGGCGGACAAAGCGCTCGGTCTTCATGCGATAGCGGATCAGGTCCGCCACCGAGATCATCTTTAACCCGTGCTGCTTGCAGAACTCCACGAGTTGAGGCACCCGCGCCATGGTGCCGTCGGGATTCATGATTTCGCAGATCACGCCGGCCGGAGCCAGACCCGCCATGCGGGCAAGATCGACCGACGCCTCGGTCTGTCCGGCGCGCACCAGCACGCCCCCTTCGCGCGCGCGCAGCGGAAACACATGGCCGGGGCGCGCCAGGTCGGAGGGTTGGCAGTCCGGGTCAATCGTAGTGAGGATGGTGCGGGTGCGATCGGCGGCGGAGATGCCGGTACTAACGCCGTTGCGCGCGTCGATCGACTCGCAGAATGCGGTGCCGAAGTTCGACGTGTTCACCGGGCTCATCAGCGGCAGCCGCAGGTAATCGCATCGTTCGGGCGTCAGCGCGAGGCAGATCAGGCCCCGGCCATGCGTCGCCATGAAGTTGATGATCCCAGGCGTGACCTTCTCGGCGGCGATGGTCAGATCGCCTTCATTTTCGCGATCCTCGTCGTCTACCACGACCACGATGCGTCCGGCGCGAATCTCTTCCACGGCCTCGGGGACCGTTGCGAAGGGCATAGTTCAAGCATAGCGCCAGCCATCAATAGTTTGAGCGTCCGCGACGTGTGGAACTGGAAAGGGAATGCGGCGGCCGATATCTTTTTGCTAGAATGCCTCAATTCAAAAATACGGGTTTAAGGTTCATGGATTCGAGCGAGGGGCAAGCGGCCAACGGGAGTCAACTACTGGTTCTTCTGTACTACGAGCTCCGGATGCTCGCGCGGCTGCGCCTATCCGGGGAACGTCCGAACCACACGTTGAACACCACGGCTTTGGTAAATGAGGTATATCTCCGTTTCGCGGCGGCCGACCAGCAATTCTCGACCGAAGTAGATTTCATGGCCGCCGCATCGCGAGCCATGCGCCGGATTCTGGTGGACCACGCTCGGGCTCACAACTGCCAGAAGCGGGGCGGCGGACTGAAGGCTCTTCCTCTGTCCGACGTCACCTTCGATATCGGCGGGGACCGCTACGTCGACGTGGAAGTGCTGGACGAAGCCCTAAGTCGCCTCAGCAAGATCGATCCCCGCCAGGCCCGTGTAGTAGAAATGCGCTTTTTCGGCGGCCTGAACGTAACAGAAATTGCTGCTCAACTCGGTGTCTCGTCCAAGACCGTGAAGCGCGACTGGGCCACTGCGCGGTCATGGCTGAGATCGGCTTTAAGTATATGACCACCGAACAGTGGACCAGGCTTCGCACGCTGCTGGATAAGGTCATGGATGAACCCGCGATTCGCCCCTCACTGCTGGATGAGTTGCGCGGTCACGACCCGGAGGTCTGCGCAGAGTTGGAGCGTCTGCTATCGGACCTTGATGCCGGCGACGGGTGCCAGGATGATTCATCGCCAGCCGAAACGGCCGGACTCCAAATAGGACCATACAGGATCGTCCGCGAGATCGGACGGGGCGGTGCCGGCACCGTCTTCCTTGCCCGCCGCGATGACGCCGGCGTGCAGGTTCCGTTCGCTTTAAAAGTCTTGCGGCGCGACTTCCTGCGCGGCACGTCCAATCGCTCGTTTCATCGGGAGCTTCGCGTTTTGGCGCGGCTGGATCATCCTCATATCGCGCGACTCCTGGACTGGGGAACTATTCCCGGCGGATTGTTTTATCTTGCGCTCGAGTATGTAGATGGCCTGCCGATTACCCACTACTGCGGCGCGATGCGGATTCACATCAAAGGCAGGATCGGACTCTTGCTACAGGTCTGCGCCGCCGTCGAGCACGCGCATCGTCATCTGATCGTTCACCGGGACCTCAAGCCGTCCAATATTCTGGTCACGGCGGCTGCCGATGATTCCCCGGCCAAAGTAAAGCTGCTGGATTTCGGCATCGCGTCCGAGCTCGATTCCACTCAAGCCACCACGATGTTAGGCAGTGCACTCACTCCCGCATACGCCAGCCCGGAGCAGATTGCGGGACGGTCTGTCACCGTTGCCAGCGATGTTTATTCGCTGGGTCTCTTATTGTATGAGCTGCTGGCTGGACAACTTCCGGGCAGCGGTGAGCCGGATCCGGTTCACGCCAGGTTGGAAGGCAGCCTTCAACCGCCCAGCCGTCGCGCGGGGCTGTCCGAGGCGCCCGCCCACGAAATCGCTGGCGACCTCGATAGCATCGTCCTAAAAACTCTCCAAGCGGAGCCGGAGCGGCGGTATCCGTCGGTCGAACAGCTAGCGGCCGACTTACGCCGTTACTTGGAAGGGCGGCCGGTCGAGGCGCGCCGCACCTCTCGCTTCTACGTCGCCGGGCGCTTCCTGCTACGCAACCGGTGGAATGTAGCCGCCGCCGCGCTCGCCGCCGCCGCGCTCAGCACCACTTCCGCCATCGCGATCTGGAACTGGCGCACTGCCGTGCGCAACCTTGCTGAAGCCCAGCGAGATTATCAGACGTTACGCAACTTCGCGCAAGCAGTCATTTCCAATGCTGATGCCAGGACTGCGGCGAGCCCAGTCGAGGCTCAGCGTAAATTGTCCGACACCATCGCTCGATACTTGGATCAATTGAGCCAGGGAAGAAAGGATGACGAGCAGTTGCAGCTTCAGATCGCCATGGCTTACAACTATCTAGGCAACGCTCAGGGTGCGGTCAATAATCCGAATCAGGGCGACCCCGGAGCGGCTCTGGCCAACTACGAAAAAGCCTATCGCATCGAACTGGAGCAATGGCGTGCTCGAGCGAGCCGCGCGAGCGGCCTCCTTCTGATCGCCTCCTCCGGAAACATCGCCCAGGTGCAGCCGGACCCAGCCTCCGCTGCGGATTTTCTCTCACGTGGCGTCGAAACGACGCAACCACTGCTCTCGCGATACCCAAACGATGGAGTTGTCCTGGCAGCCTTCGCCAGCGCCTTTGGCGGCCGCGGACAACGACGGCGCTCGGCGGGCGATTTTGAGGGAGCTATCGCGGACTTCGAAAAAGCAGTCGATCTCGCCGTGCGCGCACAGCAGTGGAGCCCGGTGCCTCCCGAGGCCCTCACTGTACAAGAGACGTTTCAAAGCGAACGCGGGAGCACGCTTCGCATGGAGGGGCGTCTTGTCGAAGCTCTCGACCTGCAGAATGAGGCACGTCAGATCGCACTCCGGGCACTTCAAGTTCATCCGGCCAACCACACCCGCCGCCAGGCTGCATTCAAACTGCTCAGCCGGGCCGAAACGTTACGGCGGTTGAAAAGATACGCCGACGCCCAGCAAGCCGCTGCTGAAGCCGAAGCGGAGTTGCAGCCAATTGCCGCGGCAGATCCAGCCGACGTTCAGGCCAAAATCGACCTGAGCCTAGCGGAGATCCGCCTTGGCGACATCGCCCTCAGCGAAGGGCGCGTGCGCGACGCGCTCGGCAAGCTTGGAAATGCACTGCGGCTGCGCCGGGAACAGTATGCGCGCCATGGTTCTAACCCTCAGGCTACGCGGAGCTATCAGGCCATCCTCGGCCGTTATGGTGAGGCTGAATTGGAGGCTGGGGATCGGCGCGACGCCGCGGCACACTTCCAGGAAGCAATCGTCTTGGGCGTGCGTCTTCGACAGCTAACGCCTTCCGACGCCTACGCAGCCGCGGACCTCGCGGGAGCGCATCGCGGAGCCGCCGAGTGCGCGCTCGCGAACGGCCGCCACGAAGCACTCGATCTCATGCAGCAGAGCGTCAACCTGTGGCGCGAGGTCCGCAAACGCTGTCCGCTCGATGTGGAACTCGCCTCCGCAGCCCAGCACGCCGAGCAGATACTGGCCTCCTGGCCTACTCGCTTCTCAGCGCGTTCGAAGGATCCAGCCCGGCGGCACGAAACGCCGGCGCCCATGACGCAAGCGCCGCGACCGCCAAAAACACCAATGCCATCGCGATAAACGTTAGCGGGTCGGTCCTGGAGACGCCGACCAGCAGTGTGGAGATCGAGCGCGTCAGGGCCAGTGCCGCCGCCAGCCCGATAGCGATTCCCACCGCGCTGAGCCGCAGACCCTGGCCGACCACCTGCGCGAAGATGCGGGCCGGAGCAGCGCCCAAAGCCATGCGGACACCGATCTCCGCAGTCCGCTGCCGCACCACGGTCGAGAGCACGCCATAAAGCCCTACGCCCGCCAGCAACGCTGCCACTGTGGCGAATACGCCGATCAGCAGCAGCGAAAAACGAGTGCCCGACTGTGCCTTTTCCATAACGACATCCATGGGCTGCATTTCATTGATCAGCACCTTCGGCCCAAGCTTCGCCATGGCAGCGCGGACCGCGCCGGTGAGCCTCGCCGGATCGCCGGAGGTGCGGACTGCCCACGATCCCACCAAGCCGTGATTCAGGTATCCATCCGTAAAATACATCTGCTCACGTCCCGGATCGGCCAACGATACCTCACGCACGTGGGCCACCACGCCCAGAATCTCCACCCACTCCGGCTTGGGGCCGCGTATCCGAGCGAGAATGCGCTTCCCCACGGCGTTCTGCTGCGGAAACGCCTTATTCGCGAGGACGTTGTCGACCACGACACCGTTCCGCTCCGGCGCATTATCGGCGTCGGTAAAGGTGCGGCCCGCGAGCAGTGGCGTTCTCATGGCCTCGAAATAGCCCGGAAGCACGGCCTGGAAGTCGACCGCCTTGAACTGGCTGGGATCGGTCAGCGCCGGCTCCAGGCCCCAGCGGATCGGACTGAAGCCACCGGCCAGCGGAATCGCAAAAGACCCGGCGACCGCCTGCACTCCAGGGATAGAAGCCAGGCGGTCCCGCACCTCCCGCTCGAACGCGGCCCTCTGAAGCGGCTGCGTCCCGCCGCGGTTGCCGAGCAGTTGGAACGTGAGCAGCCCATGAGGGTCGAATCCCGGCTGAATTCGGCTGAGCGCAAGAAAGCTGCGGAACATCAGGCCGGAGCCGATGAGCAGCACGAAGCAGAGCGCCACCTGGGCTACGACCACCGCGCTGCGCAACACGCCCGCTCCGCCGAGACCCGCCGTTCGGCCGCTGGCGCGCAGCACCTGCGCGACATCCGGCCGAGAAGCGCGCCAGGCCGGAACCAGTCCGAAAATGGCGGCGGCCATCAGCGCCGCGAGCGCCGCGAAGAGAACGACTACTGGATCGATGGTGATGGTCTCCAACCGCGGCAGATCCTCAGGCGCGATGCTCCGAAGCTGGCTTACGCCCAACGCTGCCAAAGCAAGTCCACCCGCCGCGCCTGCAAATGCGAGTACCAGCGCTTCGGAGAGTGTTACGCGCGCAAGGCGCCACCAGCCTCCGCCCAGGGCCGTGCGCACTGCCATTTCGCGCTCGCGCAGCGCCGCGCGCACGAGCATCAGGTTGGCCACATTCGCACAAGCGATGAGCAATAGGAACACCACCGCTCCGATCAATGCCAGCAGTGCGGGACGTACGGCTTCTACCACGTGGCGATGCATCGGCTCCAGGCGCAGCGCGAAGCCGGACGTCTTCTCAATGATGTCCATCTCGCGGATCTGTTCCGAAATGCGGTCGGCCTCGCTCTGCGCCCGTTCCAAGGAAACGCCGGACCCTAGCCGGCCGATGGCGCGCCACTGCACATTCATGCGCGTCGCGGCGTCGTAATTCAGGCGCGCGCAGAACCAGACATCGGGCAGGCGCTCCTCGTTAGTATCGGGCGAAAATAGCAGTTCGCATCCGGGCGCGAGTACACCCGCCACGATCCTGGTGCCCGGCTGCTGCGTCCCGGGCATGTCATGCCCCAATATCGAAGTGTCTCCACGGAAGCGCCGCTGGAAATAGTCGTAGCTCAACATCGTGGATATCGCCGGGCCGGCCGGAGCTGCGGCTGCGGCCGCATTGGGCGGAGGCGGTGGAGGCGGCTGGCCATCGGCGTCGTTGAAATCGCGGCCGCTGGCGATCCGGCAGCCCATCATGTGGAAGAAGTTCGGGGTCACCGTCGCAAAACGGAGCCGTTCCAGCGTGCCGTCCTGTTTGGGCGCCGTGAAGCGCCCGCTATTGACCGCCGCGATGTCCTCGAATACGCCGGGCATGCCCTTGCGGACGTCGATGAAGTCGGCATCCGACATGGGGAAGTCCTTAACGCTGCGGCGCCGCATATCATGGATCGCGAACACCAGCTTGTCGGGATCTTTGTAAGGAAGCGGGCGCAGCAGCACGGCATGCGTGACGCTGAAGATGGTAGTGGCCGCTCCGATCCCGAGCGCCATGGTGAGAACCGCGGTGACCGCGAAGGCAGGGCTCTTGCGCAGACTCCGCAAGGCGTGAACGAAATCTCGAAACGGCACGGACCCTCCTATGCCAACCACCCGATTGGAAACAGGATAGCGCAGATGATGATGCGCTGTAAGTTAATATGAAACCAGCGGGAATCGGACTATGATGTCGCATCTGCTATCACTGCTGCCGTCCATGCGTGATCTTGATGTCACCGCGGTTATCGACATTCTGGTGGTAGCATTTCTCGTCTATCAGTGCCTCATGGTGGTGCGCGGCACTCGCGCCGGCCACATCCTCGCCGGCATTGTGGTCATGGCGGCGCTCTACGTTGCCTCGTTGTGGGTGGGTCTCGGCGCGCTACGCTCGGTTCTCTCGTTGATCGTTCCATATATCGGGCTCGCAGTGATCGTGCTCTTTCAATCGGAAATCCGCCGCACGCTGGCACGCATTGGCCGCCGACGCCTGTTCGGACTTGGCAGCGGTTTCCGCGCCCCGGAGGCGGTCAGCGAGATTCTGATGGCCGTGGAAGAGCTCGCCGAAAAAAAGATCGGCGCGCTCATCGTCCTCGAGCGCGATATCGGTCTGCGCACATTTATCGAAAGCGGCGTCCGCCTCGATGCGCGCATCTCACGCGACCTGCTGCTGTCGATCTTTCAACCCGGTCTACCGCTACACGACGGCGCAGCCATCGCACAGAAGGACCGGTTGGCGGCCGCAGCGTGCTTCCTGCCCCTCACTACCAACCCCACGCTCTCGCGCAAGCTGGGAACGCGCCACCGCGCCGCGATCGGCATCACCGAAGAGACCGACTGCCTCTCGCTGGTCGTCTCGGAAGAAACCGGCCGCATCTCCATCGCCACATTCGGCGAGCTGATCCAAGGTCTGTCTATTCCGGACGCCATGGAGCGCATTCATCTGCACTTCGGAGTGCAGCGCCCCGTTCCCATGCACATCGATCAATTCCCGGCCGATATCCCGATGGCCACCGACGGTCCGCATGAAACGCCGCAATCTGCCGCGCCCTCCGAGAAGGTCAACCAGCCATGATCGCCGTTCTGATGCGGCTGCTGCGACTGATCACGAACAACTGGGCGTGGAAGCTGCTCTCGCTGCTCATCGCCGTCATGATCTGGGTGTTTGTGGCGAGCGAGCCCGAGCTTTCCACTTTCGCCACAGCGCGCATCGAATTCAAGAATTTGCCTCCTAACCTGGAGGTGGAGTCCATGCCCGACACCACCGTTTTGCTGGAGCTGCGCGGTCCCTCGGGCGAACTGGGCGGCCTCGGCGACGGCACCCGCCACCCCGCCGTGGTTCTCGATCTGACCGGCATCACGCCGGGCGAGCATACCTTTGCTATTGGACCTGGCAACGTAAGTGTGCCGCGCGGGGTCCACATCATTCGCGCCACGCCCTCGCAGGAGCGATTCGATTTTGACCGCCCCGCCACGCGCGCCGTGCGCGTTGTCCCGCACTTCGCCAACGAAGGCCGCAATGGGTATCAACTGGCGTCCTGGAGCGTCGATCCTGCCACATTGGAGATTGTGGGCCCGCGCAAACGCGTCGGCGCGCTACAGTCCATCTTCACCGATCCCATAGACCTCGGCTCTGCTACCGGGTTTCAAAAGGTGCGGGTGAACGCGTACGTGCCCGATCCGTTCGTGCGATTGCATTCCACATCGCAGGTTACTGTCAGTTTAACCATGAGAAAATAGCTAATCGGAGACCAATTTGGGAAAAGAGCTATTCGGTACGGATGGCATTCGAGGGGTCGCGGGCCAATATCCGCTGGACGAACCGACAGTGTATGCGTTCGGCGCCGCTCTGGGCGATGATGCACGCAAGCTGGCCGCGGAGACCACAGCCGAAATTCTGATCGGCGCGGACACGCGCGAATCCAGCCCCTGGCTGGCGGAAACGGTGGCTGGAGGCCTGGCGAGCCGGGGCCTTAATGTCCGTTACGCCGGCGTGATCACCACTCCCGGCGTGGCGTGGCTCACCCGCACCGGCCCGTTTGTCGCCGGGGTGATGATCTCGGCCTCTCACAATCCTTACCAGGACAATGGCCTCAAGGTGTTTGGCCACAGCGGCTTTAAGCTGCCGGATTCCGACGAGGATGCGATCGAGCAAGAAATCTTTGCGTTGCTGAAACGCGGCATCAAGCCGGCGCGGGTTGCGATCTCTGCTGATGACGGGCTCGCGCGCCAATACCTCGATTACCTCGCTTCGACTGTGGTGACGCGGTTCGACGGCATGCGCCTGGTGATCGATTGCGGCAACGGCGCATCTTGCAAGCTCGCGCCCGAGCTGTTCCGGCGGCTCGGCGCGACGGTTTGCGCCATTGGCGCCGAACCTGACGGCCGTAACATCAACCTTGGCTGCGGCGCACTGCATGTGGAGAAGCTCGCGGAAATGGTCGTATCCGATGGCGCCGACTTCGGCGTCGCGTTCGATGGGGATGCCGACCGCGCGATCTTTGTTTCATCGAGCGGAAAGATCATCAACGGTGACGGCGTGCTGCTGGCGGCCGGCCGCGCCATGAAGACTGCCGGCCGGCTGCCCGGCGATACCGTAGTTTCCACCGTGATGTCGAACCTCGGGCTGCAGAAGGCGCTCGAGCGCGAGGGAATCCGCATGCTGCGTACGCAGGTGGGCGATAAGTACGTGCTGGAGGAAATGGAGCGGATCGGCGCGCGCCTGGGCGGCGAGCAGTCAGGCCACGTGATCTTCCGCGACTACGCTACCACCGGCGATGGCATGCTGACCGCGCTGCGGATTTTCGAGTTGGCGGTCGAAACCGGCAAAGGTCTGGATGAACTGACTGCGGGCCTGGCCATCTACCCGCAGAAGCTGATCAATATCAAGGTGCGCGAAAAGCGTCCGTTCGACGGCATGCCTCAAGTGGCGAGCGAAATCCGGAGTGTGGAGCGCGAGCTCGACGCCGACGGCCGCGTGCTGGTACGCTACTCCGGGACCGAGCTGTTGGCTCGGGTTATGGTGGAAGCATCAGACAACGCACGCGTCGAGGCAGGCGCGGGGAGAATTGCCGAAGCGATCCGCCGCGAGATCGGCGTGTGAATGCGCTCACATTTCAACTAAAGGTACATAGCGACCAAATCGCATATTTGTGAATGTTTCGCGACGTTACGCCTTAGTAACGCCCGTGAAACCTTCTCTATTTCTCCTCCGTCTTATGCGATGTAGGGTTCTAGGGGCTTCTAGACCGAGGCCACGCTAGAGTTTCAACGACTGGTGCCGTGAGTAATTAGGTCTGCTCGCGGACCATCCGGCGGGCGTCTATCCTCCGAGCGCCCGCCGGACTTGTTTTTGGCGAGGGTTTTTAGATCTGATGAACTAGGCTGCCACGCTCTTCGTGAAGCGCGCCAGCGCCTCCACCTTCTGCCGCGCCGCTCCGCTATCGATCGACACCGCGGCCACAGCCGCGCCTTCCAGGAAGGTATCCGCCAATCCCGCGGCCACCAGCGCCGCTGCAGCATTGGCGATCACGATGTCACGCTGTGGTCCGCGCGCGCCCGCCAGCACCGCATTCGCGATCTCCAGATTGCGTTGCTTGTCGCCGCCTTTCAAAGCCTCGGGAGAAGCGGTGCGGATGGCGAAGTCGGACGGCTCCAACATGCGCGGCTCCAGTTCGCCTTCGTGAATCTCGAATGCCACGGTCGGCGCCGTGATCGTGATTTCATCCAAGCCGTCACAGCCGTGCACTACGAATCCGTGCCGCAGGCCGAGCTTCGCGAGTGCACCAGCAATCAACTCCGCGGTCTCGCGCGACGGAGCACCCGCGATCTGCGCATCCGCGCCGGCTGGATTTGTCAGCGGCCCGAGCAGGTTGAAGACCGTCCGCATCTTCAGCTCCTGGCGTACCGGCATGGCGTGCTTCATTGCAGTGTGAACGGCCGGCGCGAAGAAGAACCCGATGCCGACCTCCTCGATGGCACGCGCCGATTGTGCCGGTGAAATCGCAATATCGATCCCCATGGATTCCAGCAGATCCGCACTGCCGCAGGGCCCGGTATACGACCGGTTCCCGTGCTTGGCTACTCGCACGCCCGCGCCCGCGGCGACGAACGCGGCGATAGTCGAGATGTTGAACGTGCCGTCGCGCGTTCCGCCGGTGCCGCAGGTGTCGAGCAGCCGCTCGCCTGGAACGTTGACAGACACGGGCTCCGCCATCTGCCGCATGGCCCGCGCAAACCCCACCAGTTCGTTGACGGTCGGCCCTTTCATGCGCATCGCCATCAGGAAGGCGGCGATCTGTGAAGCCGTCGCCTGGCCGGTCAAGATGCGGTGCATCGCCGATTCCGCATCGTCCGCGCACAGGCTCTCACGCTCTGCAACACGCTCCATGTAAGGAAGGAGAGACATGATATATTGGGCCTTGGCTTTTCCGCCATACTAACACAGCAATTTCCATGAAAATTCACGAGTACCAGGCAAAGGCCATTCTGGCCCAGTACAACGTTCCTGTGCCGCGCGGCGAAGTGGCGTTCACCGCCGAAGAGGCCGTAGAAGCAGCCAAGCGGATCGGTGGCAGTGTGGTGGTAAAGGCGCAGATTCATGCCGGTGGCCGCGGAAAAGGCGGCGGTGTAAAGGTGGCAAAGACCGTCGCGGAGACCGGCGAAATCGCACGCCGCATGATCGGCATGCAACTGATCACGCATCAGACCGGACCCGAAGGCCGCAGCGTGCAGCGCCTGCTGGTGGAGGAAACGCTTCCCATCGAGCGAGAGTTGTACCTCGGCATCGTGCTCGACCGCGTGCAGGGCGTCCCGGTGTTTATGGCATCGGCCGCGGGCGGCATGGAGATCGAAGAGGTCGCCGCAAAAACCCCGGAGGCGATCCTGAAGGAGCCTTTCCTGCCCGGAGTCGGCTTACAGCCGTACCAGGCCCGCAAGCTCGCATTCGGCATGTGCATTCCGCCGACGGCGATCAATGGCGCTGTCGCCGCCATGATCGCGCTCGCTAAGGCCTATGTTGCCATGGATGCATCGCTCGCGGAGATCAACCCCTTCATTCTGACGAAGGATAATCGGGTGTTTGCACTCGACGCGAAGATCAACTTCGACGATAACGCGCTCTACCGTCACAAGGAACTGATGGAGCTGCGCGACATCAACGAGGAAGATCCGCTCGAAGTCGAAGCCTCACGCTTCGGGCTGAACTACATCAAGCTCGATGGCACCGTCGGGTGCATGGTGAATGGCGCGGGCCTGGCCATGGCCACCATGGACATCATTAAGTATGCCGGCGGCAGCCCCGCCAACTTTCTCGACGTAGGCGGCGGCGCCAGCGCCGAACAGGTGAAGAACGCATTCCGCATCCTTCTTTCGGACAAAAACGTGAAGGCGGTGCTGATCAACATCTTCGGCGGCATCTTGCGTTGCGATACGCTGGCCACCGGCGTGGTCGCGGCGGCACGGGATCTCAACATTAAGGTGCCGATCGTAGTGCGCATGGAAGGCACCAATGTAGAGTCCGGCCGCCAGATCCTGATGGAGTCCGGCCTCAACTTCACCGTCGGCGCGGACATGCGCGATGCGGCTGAAAGAGTAGTCAAGCTGGCCAGCTCCGCGCCGCGAGCATAAGCGAACCAAGGACTTTGAAACGATGAGCGTACTCGTAGATCGCAATACCCGATTGCTCGTTCAGGGATTCACCGGCAAGGAGGGCACCTTCCACGCCGAGCAGTCCATCAAATACGGCACGAATGTCGTAGGCGGAGTCGTGCCCGGCAAGGGCGGCACCAAGCACATGGACCTGCCGGTGTTCGACACGGTCGCGCAGGCGGTCAAGGCCACTGGAGCCAACGCCAGCGTGATCTTCGTTCCGCCGCCGTTCGCCGCCGATGCCATCATGGAAGCCGCCGACGCCGGTCTGCCACTGGTGGTGTGTATTACGGAAGGCATTCCCGCCCTCGACATGGTGAGGGCATGGCGATTCCTGCAGGGCAAGCAGACCCGCCTGATCGGCCCCAACTGTCCCGGCATCATCTCGCCCGGACGATGCAAGATCGGAATCATGCCCGGACATATTCATAGGGAGGGCAGTGTCGGCGTCGTCTCGCGCTCCGGGACGTTGACCTATGAGGCCGTGGGCCAGTTGACGAAGCTCGGCATCGGTCAATCCACCTGTATCGGCATCGGTGGCGATCCCATCATCGGCACCAACTTTGTCGACGCCCTGGCGCTCTTCAATGCCGACGCGGACACGTCTGCCATCGTGATGATCGGCGAGATCGGCGGAAATGCGGAAGAGACGGCGGCCGCCTATGTGAAGGCGAACGTCAAAAAGCCAGTGATCGGATTTGTGGCCGGCCAGACCGCGCCTCCCGGACGCCGCATGGGTCACGCCGGTGCGATCATCGCTGGTGGCTCGGGTAAAGCATCCGACAAGATTAAAGCAATGGAAGCCGCGGGAATTACGGTGTGCAGTTCGCCGGCCGAGATCGGGGAAAAGGTTAAGCAGAGACTATGAGTGCCCAACGTACGTTTTCCATCATCAAGCCCGACGCGGTGGCTGCGGGTCATGCCGGCGAGATCCTCGCCTCGATCGAGAAGGCCGGCTTCAAGATTCTTGCACTTCGCATGACTACGCTCACCGAAACGCAGGCGCAAGGCTTCTACTCGGTGCATCGCGAGAAGCCCTTCTTCGCCGGTCTGGTGAAGTTCATGACCGAAGGGCCGATCATCGTGATGGCCCTCGAAGGCGAAGACGCCATCAAGAAACTGCGCGATGTAATGGGCGCGACCAATCCAGCCAACGCCGCCGAAGGAACCATCCGTAAGCGCTTCGCCAGCAACATCGAGCGTAATTGCATCCACGGTTCCGATGCGCCCGAAACCGCCGAGGCTGAACTGCGGTACTTCTTCAGCACCATCGACTTGCTATAAACAAGAGAGGGACCATGACGGTCGGGTTTGTTGCGGAAAGTTTTCCGGGCGAACGCCGGGTGGCTCTTGTACCCGGTGCAATTCCGCTCCTCAGCAAAGCAGGAGTCGAACTCGTCATGGAAGCCGGAGCCGGCCAGCGCGCCGGCTTCCCCGATGCAGAGTACGCCGACAAAGGCGTGCGAATTCTTAACGGCCGCTCCGAAGTCTTCGGTGCGGCCGATGTTATTTTGCAGGTGCGCACACCCGGCGCCAACCCCGAGACGGGTGATGCCGATATGGCGTTGATGCGGCGCGGACAAGCGATCATTGGCTTCGCCGAGCCGCTGACGGCCGGCGACGCAGCGCGCACGCTTGCTACCGGGGGCGTCAATCTGCTCGCGATGGAGTTGATGCCGCGCATCACGCGAGCGCAGAGCATGGACGCTTTGTCCTCAATGGCCACGGTCGCGGGCTACAAAGCGGTCCTTCTGGCCGCGGAAACTCTGCCGCGCATGTTTCCCATGCTCATGACCGCGGCCGGAACGATCGCGCCGGCCCGCGTCCTCGTCATCGGCGCGGGAGTCGCCGGGCTGCAGGCGATCGCCACAGCGCGGCGCCTGGGTGCAGTCGTGAGCGGCTACGATATCCGCGCGGCCGTGAAGGAACAGGTCGAAAGTCTGGGGGCGCGCTTCGTAGGTCTCGAAATTGAAGCCGGCGGCGCCGAGGACAAGGGCGGCTATGCCAAGGCCATGGGCGAAGAGTTCTACCGCCGCCAGCGCGAGCTGATGGCCAACGTGCTTGCCGAGCAGAACGTCGTGATCACCACAGCAGCCGTGCCCGGGAAGAACGCGCCCATCCTGATCACCCGCGACATGGTGGCTCGCATGGCGCCCGGTTCGGTGATCGTCGATATTGCCGCCGAGCGGGGCGGAAATTGCGAGCTGACGCGGCCGGGCGCGACGATCGAAACCGGCGGCGTGTGTATCCTCGGTCCGCTGAACCTGCCCTCAACTATTCCTTACCACTCGAGCCAGATGTACGCCCGCAACATCGCCACATTCGTCAAGTACCTGGTGAAGGAGGGCCGCCTGACTCTCGATCGCGAAGACGAGATTGTGCGCGAGACTCTGGTGACATTCGAGGGCGAGGTGGTGCACCCGCGTGTCAAGGAACTGATTGGAGCGGCGAATGTCCACTGATCTCGTTGTCGGTCTCTACGTGTTTATGCTTGCGACCTTCGTTGGCCTGGAGGTCATCCGCAAAGTCTCGCCGCTCCTCCACACCCCGCTAATGTCGCTCACCAACGCCATCTCCCCGATCTCCGTAGTGGGCGCAATCCTGATCACCGGCGCCGCGCGCGCCACGATGCTCAGCAAGGTGCTCGGCTTCATCGCCATCACCGCGGTAGTCACGAATATCGTCAGCGGATTCCTGATCACGGACCGCATGGTCAAGATGTTCAAGAAGCGCGAGGGCAAGAAATGATCGGGCAATCGGTCGGTTACATCTATCTGGTGGCCGCTGCGCTGTTCATCCTTTCCCTCAAGTGGATGAATTCGCCGGCGACGTCGCGCCGCGGCGTCTTCGCCGGAGAGATCGGGATGCTGCTGGCGATCGTCGGCACATTCCTCGCATTCGACGTCCACAACTGGACGTGGATCGCAGCGGCATTCCTCATCGGAACCGCCATCGGCATCCCGATCGCGTACATCATGCCGATGACGGCTGTGCCGCAGCGGACCGCACTTTCCCACGCGTGCGGCGCGCTCGCCGCAGCGCTGGTCGGCACTGCGGAATTCTACCAGAGGCAGCCCGACGCGGCCACTGAGCTGCACGGGTTCGTCATGGTCGCGCTGATCGTGGAAACTCTACTCGGGTTCCTCACGTTCACCGGCAGCCTGATGGCCATGGGCAAACTGCAAGAGGTCCTGCCGCAGCGTCCCATCACTTACCGCAATCAGAACGCGGTGAACTTCACACTGTTCCTAATCGCGCTGAGCCTTGCAGTGCGGCTGGTGATCGTTCCAACCGATACCCTGCTCTTCCCCATCTTCGCCGCGCTCGCGCTCATCTTCGGCGTGCTGCTGATCATCCCGATTGGCGGCGCCGACATGCCGACCGTAATCGCGATCCTCAACTCCTATGCGGGCCTTTCCGCTTGTGCGATGGGCTTCGTGCTCGATAATAAGCTGCTGATCATCGCCGGCGCGCTCGACGGCTCCTCAGGCCTGATCCTCTCGATCATCATGTGCCGCGCCATGAATCGCTCGTTCACAAATGTGTTGTTCGGCGCGTTCGGACAGATCCAGACAAAGGCGGCGAGCAAAGAGCAGCGCCCCGTGCGCAGTGCCAGTCCGGAAGAGGCCGCATCCATCCTGGAAGCCGCGTCGAGCGTCATCATCGTCCCAGGCTATGGGCTCGCCGTCGCGCAGGCACAGCACAAGATCCGCGAGTTGTTCGACAACCTCACCCGCCGCGGCATCGATGTCAAGTTCGCCATCCACCCGGTCGCCGGCCGCATGCCCGGCCACATGAACGTCCTTCTCGCCGAAGCCGACATCCCTTACGACCGCCTGTACGAAATGGACGACATCAACTCTGAGTTCCCACAATGCGACGTCGCACTGATTATCGGCGCGAACGACGTCACCAACCCAGCAGCCCGCAACGACAAGACCAGTCCCATTTATGGCATGCCTATTCTGGAAGTCGATAAGGCGCACACCGTAATGGTAATCAAGCGGTCCATGAGCCCGGGATTCGCGGGCATCGATAACGAACTGTATTACATGGACAAGACCCTGATGCTCTTCGGGGATGCCAAAGCGTTCGTTAACGAGATCATTAAGGAACTGCCTGCGCGGGCGGTGGCGTGAACAAGACCGGCCTCGATCAGCCCCTTCCGAAAGTGCAGCCACAATAGCCACAATAGCCTGCGAGCCGCCCGTCAAACTAAAGTTCTAGGCCGGCTATAGCCCCAAGAGCAAGATAATAGGAGCAATTCACCTATCTCCAGTCGCATGTCCCTTTCCTGCCCCGTTTCTCGCGTAGTAAAATAACCGAAATCCTG
>Ga0126381_100000727_pt1 | contig 36140 bp, 33 predicted proteins | sample PanSoiMetPlot_28_FD_96465 | JGI IMG/M metagenome (GOLD analysis project Ga0126381, IMG submission 96465) | Tropical forest soil microbial communities from Panama - MetaG Plot_28 | ecosystem: Environmental > Terrestrial > Soil > Tropical forest > Bulk soil | place: Panama | collected 2016-02-17 | reverse complement strand
CGGCGGAAGCGCGGTGAACGACCCGCGGATGAAGGATGCGCGCGCCACCGTTCTGGCGGCCTGCAAAGCGAACCACAAGTTCTTCCTCAACACGATGACGCCGACGGATGTGATCGACATGATCAAGGAAGGCGTCATGATCGGACCGGCCAGTCCGCAGGCGGCGGAGATCGGCCGAAAGTACACGAAGCGGCAGCTGCCCTGGTAGAAGGACCGACCGCGATGAAACCGCTTTTGATCGGGCTTGGGCTTCTGTGTCTCGGAATCGCGTTCGCCCAGAAGCCCAACACTTTGAGCCCGGCGGAAGAAAAGCAAGGCTGGAAGCTCCTGTTCAATGGCAAGGACCTGACAGGCTGGCAGGCTCTTCCAACATCTTCGCCATCCGCAAACGGCGACTGGAGGGTGGAGGACGGCGCGATCGTATGCCCCGGGACCAGCGCCGGGTGGCTGGCGACGGCGGACAGCTACTCGGATTTTCATCTGAAGCTGCAGTTTCGCGGCGCTGAAAGGGTCAACAGCGGAGTTTTTCTGCGCTCGCAGAAAGAAGGCCAGCCGCACGTCACCGGCTTCGAGTTACAAATCTGGGACTACCAGCCCGCGGGCTACAACACCGGCAGTCTGGTGGGAGCGGTGAAGGCGGCGCCCACGAAGATCCGCGCGGACGATTGGAATGATTACGACATCACCGCCGATGGCGACCATTATGTGATCGTCCTCAACGGAATCAACCTGCTCGATACGCATAACTCACAGCACGCCGCCGGTTTGCTCGGCTTTCAGTGCCAGCCGAACAACAAGATCGAATTCCGCGACGTGCGGGTCATGCCGCGTCATCACTGAAGATGGCGGTCCGAGGCGGAGTTCGCGCGAGTCCGCGCGATGCGGTTGATCCGCTGAATGGTCAACCATTCGTGGGGCCGCGAGCAACGCGTTATAGTCCTTGAGTGATGAGATCCTCCGCCAGCCTTCTCGTTGTTGCCTTCATTCTTTCCTCCGCGCTCTCTGCTCAGTCGCCAAATGCCGATATCGTCGGGCGCTGGACGGGAATCGCAGACACCACCGACGAAGCGGGCACGAAGCGACAGGAGAAGCAATCGGTCGAAATTCGTCTGGAGGATGGCAAGCTTACCGGCAACCGTCTGGATAAGGACGGCAAGCCCGGACTTAAACTCGATGTCCAGCAGGCGGGCACGAAGGTGAATCTATATGTCTATCTCGATTTCGAAGGCGGCGAGCCACTCCGCTGGAAGCTTGAGCTGAAAGATGGCGCTTTAGTCGGCACATTCTCGGCTCAGCACCACAATCCCGCCAAGTGGATCTATGACCGCGTCGGAGCGATTACTCTGACGCGCGCGAAATAAGGATAGAACAAGCGGTTCTTTATATCTCTCAATCCGGTATGGTCAAAATATCGCGACGGAAGATATACTGTTTCCGCGTAAAGGAACGCTGGCCATGCACTGCACACGACGTGACTTCGGAAAGGTGGCCCTGGCCGCGCTTCCGACCTCGGCACTGATTGCGAAGCCGAATTCTCTCTGGGGCGGCGTACAGGTCGGACTCAACGTACCGTACAGCTTTCGCGGGATGTCCGGCTCCGCAGACAAGATCATCGAATATATGACGCAGCTCAACCTGAGCGCCTGTGAACTGCGGCTGCAGCCGGTCGAGGCGTATCTGGGCGCTCCGGGCGTCTATGCTTCGGCTAATGATGCGCCTGGCGGCCGTGCTCGCGGCGCAGGCGGTGGCGCCGGACGTGGACGCGCGGCGCTGACGCCCGAGCAGCAGACGGCAGCAGACGCCGCCGCGAAGAAGCTCTCCGATTGGCGGCTCGCGCTCTCGCTGGATAGGATCCGGGCGTTCCGACAGAAATACGAAGATGCCGGCATTCAGATCCAGATACTCAAGATCGACAACTTTAATTCGTTCAGTGACGACGTGACCGATTACTTCTTCGCGGTGGCGAAGAATCTCGGTTGCTATGCGCTTTCGACCGAAGGCCGATTGGCCGATGTGGAGCGCCTTGGGCGATTCGCGGCGAAGCACAAGATGATGATCGGCTATCACGGGCACACGGCCGGTCCGGGCGGCGAAGCGTTCGGCGCACCGGAGAACTGGGAAAGGGCGATGGAGGTTTCGCCTTATAACGGCATCAATCTCGATCTTGGCCATTTCCTGGTCGGAAACAAAACGTCGCCCATCCCGTTCCTGACGAAGTATCACGATAAGGTTACGCACATTCACGTCAAAGACCGGAAATACGACGGCGCCACCGTACCGTTTGGCCAGGGCGACGTTCCAATCGTCGAAGCGCTCCGGCTCATTAAGCAGAATCGCTGGAAGATACAGGCCACGATCGAATTCGAATACCCGACGCCGCCAGGATCGGACGTGCTGACGGAAATTGGTAAGTCCGCCGAGTATTGCCGAAAGGCGCTCGAAGGCTAATCCTAATCATTCAACAGAGGGGACGATCCACCATCGGACGCAAGATTCGACCCGTCGGAACTACAGTTTCATCACCAACTATTTTCCGAGCAGCCTGAGGAACAGCTTTTCGACTCTATCGCGGTCGGCGTCGAGCGCGACATCTACCGGTGTACCGTGCGGATCTTCGACTGTGCGCCCTTGGGAAGCGCCCTTAGTAATCACGCGAATTTTCAGCCGCTCCGTCCTGACGACGTCAGGTTCCAGCAGCGCGGCGGCGGTGAGGGTATCCCAGAAGAAATACTGATCATTGCCTACCTGTGCCACCTGCGGGCGCCACGCCTGCACGGCGAGCTGGGAAGCAATCGCCTTTTGTTTCCCGAGCCGGTCCAGGAAGGCTTGCGTCAACGGGGTTCGATTTGTGGCATCGAGAGCCACCAGCGTGATGGGAATTCCGGAGAGAATCACGTCGGCCGCGGCCTGCGGCTGATTGAAGAAATTCCATTCCGCCGAGCCGTCGTGGCCCTTCTGCTCCACGTTGCCGCGGGTCCGGACGGCTCCCCCCATCACGTAGATACGGCCGATGTGCTTCTTGATCGAAGGGTCGAGGCGAAGGGCGTCGGCGATATTGGTAAGCGGGCCGGTCTCAAGCATCGTGTAGACCTGGTCGCCCGATAAGGCCTTCACAAGGTAATGCGGCGCATCGGCTGCAACCACGGGGTTCAAGGCCAGCGAGGTGGAGGCTGCGGCCAGCGCCGGGATGCGGAGGATGTTGCGGGCATCGGCGCGCCATTTCGCCGGGAACGGGTTTGCGCCCTCGGAATGGCCTTGTGTGATGGGAATGTCGCGAGATCCTAAGCGGTGCAGGAAGAGTTGCGTCGCTCGCGTAGCGGGCTCCAGGTAGCTATTCCCCGGGCAGATGGCTATTGCCCGAATGCGAATAGTGGGGGACCTTGCTAACAACGAGATCGCGATTAAATCGTCGGCGTCGCCATCGTGGTCGATAATCACATCCGCGGCGGCCGCACCAGGAAGCCGGATAAACCCGGCAATAAGGACCACAAGGCAGAGCCGTCTCATACGCGCAGTATAGAAGTATAGAGGATGTTGAGATGCAAGATTCCACACGTTTCAACGATCAAGATCGCGAAGATGCCACGCGGCTTGAGCCATCTCCACCGGTCACTGTTGATTGCGCAGGTGGCCGCCTGTTGAGATCTGTGTATCTATGATTTGGTCGGTCGGGGCGGGCCAATTTGAGCGCCCGCCCCGCCCCTACCATGCGCCTCCTGGTCCGCGGACTCCCATTCGCGGGTTTCAACGCCGGGCACGTTCCATCTTCGAGAGTTCACACTTGCGATGACGAGCACAGCTACGGTGCTGCGGTTTGCGCGTTACTCGTAGACTTGCCCGTTAGGACGATTCGCCGATAATTTACTAATAACGCCTTTGGGGCCTACTTCCGAATAGCCGACTGCAATTACCAATATCGAAAATCTCAAAACGACGATGACAGCACCGGCCCCCCCCGATCACGTCCTCGCCTTCTGAGAGCCTATAGCCGCCGGTGTCGAAGAAGCCCGTTAAATGCGAGAGCTGAGGCGCCTACTCCGATTGCAAATTCTCTCTCAGGCTCTCAAGAGCCTCCCAGCACGGAATCGGCATTTTTATCACCTGCTTCGCATTGCCACCGCGTCTCACCCAGGAGCTGGTGAGAACGCGATTCTTCGAACGATCGATTTTGTAGTCCGCAGTGTAGATTTCACCGGGTATCGCGACCAGAAGAGTGCCGTCTACGCAGGGGGACAAAGAGATCACCTCGGGCGGGGTCACGAACTCCTTAGTATCAAAATCATGCAAGATCCATGAAGGCCGCGATATCTTACCTTGCCGGCACTTGATCATCGAGGCGTGCGTGGCACACGCGATGCCGTTCTTTCCGAAGACCCATACATAATATGGATCGATCTCGATTCCGTTGTAGCTCGTCCATTTTTCAGGACCGTTCACCTTTGGCCAGGAGTTCCATGCCACAACGTACAACTGGTTGGCATCGCGAATTCCTCCATACATTACCGGCGATTTCTGGCTTAAAAGTATCGGTCCCGGCGGATTTGCCGCTGAATCTTTCATCGCGTCGGCGTCAGGATCGTCGGGCAATGTAGTGGGAGGTAAATACAGCGAACGAATGTCTTTCACGCCCGCGAGAGGAGGCTCCCAGTTTACTCTCGTGCTTTCTAGATTCTTATCGATCGTATATTGATTTATGTAATCCCACTTACCGTCTTTACGCCGGATTGCAATCACTGCCAGGGACACTGGGTCCTTGCTCTCGTCGTAACCGATGCTCCCCTTGTTGTACACGCCCGCGGAAACATCGACAAACTCTTCGTTCGCGCTCGCGCGAGGCCGGGCTACTAAAGTACCGGCCGAAAGCTCACCCGTAACAGAATCGAGCGTATGGCGCCATATTTCATAGCCGTTCGTGTAATCGTTACTCGTTAGGAGTTCGTATTTAGGAACAAATGAATCTTTTTGCGCCTTGGAAGTGTAGATTGAAATGCTTCTCAACCACGCTGTATTTTTCTTGTAATCCCATGGAAGATGCACCGCGCTTCCGGTCCCCCTCGCGACGTAGAGCACGTAGCTACCTTGCCAGGATCCAAGGTGGGCGTATATCCCTCGCTCTTTTGCTGCTGGCGTGATCGCCCGCACGATCTTCAGCATCTCCTTGTTATCGGATTCCCATGATTCGCGAAGTTGGCGCGCTAACGCTTTCAGGTTTATCAATGCGGTATGACATGCCTCCCTCGTTTCCTTGGCAAGGCGGCCTTGCTCATCCGTCTCGTGAGCCAGCATTAATGCTGCCTGAGTCTCCGCTAACCGCCTGTCGAGCGTTTTCGGGTCGGCTAGACAGTTGAGCATCATATTCGCTGACAGCAGATCCGTATATGCTCGACACCAGACGCCTAGAACCTCCGGCCATCCGTCTTTCCCCTGATTTTCTTCCCTTTCGAGATACCCAGCCACTTGCCAGTTTGCGAACACCGGAACGTTGAGCTTTGCCTGCCCCGCCACCAGTCCGAGTTGTAAACCTGTCATTTCCACCCGGAAATCGGTGGCCTGCGCATTCGTCTCAAGAGGCATCTCCAGAATTTCGGCAATGCTTCTTTTGACTGTCGTGCGGCGTGACTGCTTAAGCGTACTGGCTGCCGCGGGCGCACCAGCGTAAGCCGTCGCCAATGTCAGGCTGGTATCACTGACAATTTCCTCGATCTTGTAGACCTTAATCGAGGTATCGGAATCGAACATCAGCCATTCACCAACTCCGGCGCTTCTGGTGAAGGCGGTGCCGGTTCCGGTGATGTTCTTCGAGCCTGGCGTCAGCGATACGGTACCGGCGAGCGATAGAGGTTGCGTCATTCTATGATCGCCCCTGCATATTTTTGTTAACGAATTGGCATAGCTACTAACGCTATGACCAAATGCTGTTATGTCTTGAATCTGCTTTTCGCTCTGCAGGTGATCCAGCATTTTTTTGATCTCGTCCTTCAGGGACGGTTGCTTCGGCATAAAGAGGCTGAGGATCTGTCCGACAACGGAGAAGATCGCGCCAGCGATTGCGCCATACGGGCCGGCAGCGGAGAGCACGCTCGTAAACACCGGGATCAAACTTGTGCACATATCGAGGAGCGCCGCGGAGCCGCTTATGAAGTCGCCGTTTTCGAAGGCCGCGGCCGCAGCAAGCGCACCCTTAAGGAGCTCAGGCACGCAATTGGCTATCGATTCAGCAACCTCCTTGTGATACTTCGAAGTCTTTCCCTTTGCCGCCGCAGCCTTATATTCGCTTCTGATCCCGTTTATCGAATTTTCAAACTCACGTCGTTGAACCGGATCATCAATGTCCGCGAGTCTGATCTGCAAAAGTATGTCGAGGTTCGCATTAAGTTGCTCTTCTTCAAGTGTCGCCATGATTAATCTCTTGATATTCTCCACTATTCGGTCATTCAACGATCGTCATTGCATGCTCGAAGGAGGCCAAGCCCGCCGGTTGCAAGAACGTCATGTCGGCGCCGGAGGCCCGGAAAACTCTGTCCGGACCTTGTGCTCATCATGCAGCGGCCGGATCTGTTTCGGCGGGCGCACAATGCGCTTCTGAATGAAATCACCTGCGAAATTCCGGTTGAGACGGTGAAGTCGATCGATGAACTCGCGTGCAAGCTGGATAAGGCGACGATTGCCGATCCGCGAGCTCTGGCGACGCGGATCAAGGACCGCATTCGCAACAACATCGGCGACCAGATAAACTGACCTCCGGCATCTCCCTCGACCACCCTCCTGCGGATGGGGCGGGGATGAATGGCGGCCTGAGGTCTACGTACGCAACGCGGTTAGGCGCGGGAGGAGTGGCGGATGAGTTTGTGACGCAGCTTCTGAGGCAAGGTGACGCGAAGGTCTTCAAGAAATACTCTCAAATGAAATTGCAGATGAAACGGGAGGCTCTGGGCAAGTTACACCGGACCGCAAACGAACGCGGGAAGGATTCTGGCACAGTCCGCCCAAACCAGCAGGGTTTTGGCACAGTTCTGACACAGTGACGGCTGAAACGTGGTGAATACGATGGGAGGGAAACCATCGAGTCTTTGGAATCAACAAAGTTTTGGTCGGGGCGGGGCGATTTGAACGCCCGACCCCCTGCGCCCAAGGCAGGTGCGCTACCAGGCTGCGCTACGCCCCGACATCTGTTGATTTCTTCATTCTAAATCACTCGTGTCCAAATTAGCGGCGGGTAGAGCGGTGAAGTCTCTGGTAGGTTGAGTTCAGTTCCGGCAAGAACGAACTTCACAAACCTGGAGACTTCACCCTGTCACGAGTATGCAGCATTTTCAGTCAGGTTTTACAGTTGATTCCGCGCGATTGCTTCGAAGAAGCGGTCCGGAAGCACAAAGCGGAGCGGCACGCGCGCGGGTTCAGCAGTTGGGGCCAGTTGGTGGCGATGCTGTTCTGTCAGTTGGCGCAGGCCAAGTCGTTGCGTGAGATCACCGAGGGACTGCGTGCGAGCGAAGGCAAGCTGAAGCATCTCGGTTTGCCGGAAGCGCCGGCGCGATCCACCCTCGCGTATGCCAACAGCCACCGGCCGTGGGAGTTGTATGAGACGGTGTTCTATCAGTTGCTGGCGGATTGCCGGAAACGACTGGGCGCGGCCAAAGCGGGCGCGATGCTGGGTCTGCCCGGCAAGCTTCTGAGTCTGGATGCAACGGTGATCGATCTTTGCGCGGCGGTCTTTGACTGGGCAAAGTTCCGCACCACCAAAGGGGCGGTGAAACTGCACCTGCTGCTGGACCATGACGGATATCTGCCCTGCTATGCCGTGGTCACCGAAGGCAAGGTGCATGAGATTCAGGTGGCCCGCAGGCTGAAGCTTCAGCCGGGCACGATGCTGGTGTTCGACCGGGGTTACACCGACTACGAATGGTTCCGGCGACTGACCGAGGAGGAAGTCCACTTCGTTACCCGCCTCAAAGACAACGCTGCATACCTGGTGGTGGAACGGCGCAAGGCCGAGGGCGAAGGAGTTCTGGCGGACGAAATCATCGTAATGGAAAAGCAGGCACAGGCGAACCCGGAGATCGCTCCGTTTCTTCGGCGAGTTCGTTATTGGGACGAGGCAACACAGCGGGAACTGGTGTTTCTGACCAACCATGTGGACTTGCCTGCCATCACAGTCGCCGCCATCTACCGGGAGCGGTGGAAGATCGAACTTCTGTTCAAGGCGATGAAGCAGAATCTGCGCATCAAGACATTTGTGGGCACCACGCCGAACGCGCTGAAAACACAGATTTGGACAGCACTGATCGCCCTTCTGGCCATCCGGTTCCTGCAACTGCAGGCGAAATTCAAATGGAGCCTGTCACGCCTCATTGCCTTATTGAGACAGCAGCTGTTTGTATATCGGGATCTGTGGCGCTGGATTGAATCGCCCTTTGAAGCCCCGTGCCCTCTTAGCGATCAGGATTCCCCCCAGCTACCTTTCGTCTGGTCATCCTGACCCCCAACCCGCTCCGCGAATATCGGTCTTCAGCAGAATATGTCGTTTGGCATCAATCCGCTGGCGAACCCAATCTCGCTAATTTGGACACCAATGATTCTAAATCACTTCCGATGCCGGCTCGCTCGAGCGCCTTCACCTAGACGATTTTCATCAGACGGCGCTCCACGCCGAACGCCCGAAACAGTGATTGCGTCACGCCTTTGAGAGAATTGTTTCGCATGCCCCAGGAAGTCGTCTCCTCGAAGCACATCCTCAAAGCAACCCCGCTATTCGCGGCTCTCGACGAATCCGAAATCTCATCACTTGCGGCGCGCTGCGGCATTCGTTCCTACGCTCCCGGCGAAATCCTGTTCACGGAAGGAGAGCCTTGCAAAGGCCTGTATATCGTCGTCACGGGCCGCATCCGTATCTTCAAAACTTCATTGAATGGACGCGAGCATGTATTGGCTCTCGAAGGGCGTGGCGCCTCAGTCGCCGAACTCCCGGTATTTGATGGCGGGAGCTATCCTGCTTCCGGTTCGGCGGTCGAAAGAACCGAAGTTCTCTTCGTGTCGCGCGCCGACCTTCGCGCCATCTGCCTCGAAAAGCCCGAAGTCTCCCTGAAAATACTGCAGGTGGTGGGTGAACGGCTGCGGCGTCTGGTCGGCATCATTGAAGAATTGTCTTTCACCACCGTGCGACACCGGCTGATCTCATGGATTCTGCGCCGCGCCGGCGCGGCATCGACGTTTTCGCTCGACGCCAGCCATCAGGAGCTTGCGGCACAGATCGGGACAGTCCGTGAACTCGTGTCCCGAAATCTCGCCCGACTTCAGGCGCAGGGGCTGATCGAAATGAATCACCGGGAAATCCGCATTCTGGACCGGGAAGGCCTCGAAGCAGACCTTTCTTCGACGCTTTGAGAGCCGCGGTGACCAAAGTCACTGCTTCTGCCGTCGTTCCGCAATAGCCTCGAAACAGAGGTCGGAAATGGAAACACTTGCAGAAAAGACCGTCCGTGAAATCGCCGTCAAGGATCCCTCGAGCGTGCGCGTCTTCGAATCGCTCGGCATTGACTATTGCTGCGGCGGGAAAAGACGACTGAGCGATGCCTGCACACACGCGAATATCGATCTCACATATACCCTGAACCAGTTGCGATCCGCGAAACAGAAAGAGCAGATATTACCCGCCGATGACTGGAGCGAAAAGCCGCTTTCGAAGCTCGCAGCCTTTATCGTCGATGCTCATCACGAATTCGTGCGCCGCGAGACTCCGCGCATCGAGGGTCTGTTCGCCAAAGTCCTTGCGCGCCATGGCCAGGCGCATCCCGAGATCGCCCGCGCACAGGAACTGTTTGCTGCTTTGAGTCAGGAACTGACCAACCACATGCCAAAGGAGGAACGGATTCTGTTTCCGTATATCGAGCGCATGGAACAAGCGGCCGCATCCGGCGCGACCCTCCCAAAGCCGTTCTTTGAGACCGTGCAGCGACCGATCGCCACTATGATGGCCGAGCACGATGACGCGGGCGCGCTGCTGGGTCAGATCCGTTTGCTCGCTAACAACTTCACGCCTCCCGACGGCGCCTGCCCCACTTTTATGGCGCTCTACCGCGCACTCGAGGATTTCGAACGAGATCTGCACCGGCACGTCCACCTCGAAAACAACATCCTCTTTCCTCGCGCGCTCGAACTCGAAAACGCGGCGTAAGCCGCCGTGCCGAAGAAGCTAACCCGGCGGCCGCCGCCCGATCGGTCGCAGTCCCTGCGCCGAGCCTTTCAAGTCGGTTTCCTCGGGCTCAATGTCTGGATCGGCGCGCAGTTCTATCTGTTCGTCCGCCACTACGAATCGGGCGGGACAACGGTGGCGTTCTCGCGGCCGCCGGGAGTCGAAGGCTGGCTGCCCATTGCTTCGTTAATGAATCTGAAGGCGCTGGCCTTCACGGGCGAGTTTCCTCGCATCCATCCTGCAGGCACACTCCTTCTGATCGCGTTTCTTGCGACCTCGTGGATCTTCCGTAAAAGTTTCTGCTCATGGCTTTGCCCCGTCGGGACGATTTCCGAATACCTGGCGGGCCTTGGGCGAGCGATCTTCCGCAGGAATTTCCGTCCGCCACGCTGGCTGGATATCGGGCTCAGGGGCGTCAAGTATTTGCTGCTCACGTTTTTCGTCTGGATCATCGGCGCAATGCCGGTTATCGCGATCCGCCAATTTCTGGGCGGTCCGTATGGCGTGATCGACGACGTCCGTATGTTGAACTTCTTCCGCCAAATGGAACTGTCTGGCGGCATCGTAATGGTTCTTCTGATCTTCGGATCGATTTTCGTTCAGAACTTTTGGTGCCGGTATTTCTGCCCGTATGGCGCGCTGATGGGCCTCGTTTCGCTTGCGAGCCCGCTGCGCATTCGCCGCAGCTCCGATCTCTGCATTGACTGCGCGAAGTGCTCAAAGGCCTGCCCTTCTTCGCTCGCGGTCGACAAGCTCATTACCATCCAATCGGCCGAGTGTACCGGATGCCTGGAGTGCATTGCTTCCTGTCCCTCGCAAGGCGCCCTGATCCTCTCGGCTCCGCGCGGTAAGTCGGTCCCGTACTGGGCGGTTGCCCTGGGAATCGGCGCGCTTCTGTTCGGCGCGTATGCGTACGGCCTTGCTTCGGGGCACTGGAAGACCGACCTCCCTGACTCGCTATACTTCCGACTCATTCCTCATGCCGATGAATTCGCGCATTGAACAGCGTGGTGACTGAAGTCACTGCGGACAGGCGCAATTCACCGCAATCTGAAGTTTCGAAATACCTTCAAGGAGATGAAACAGTGAAAAAACTCTGGACCGGGTTTGCCGTCGTATTCATCCTGTCGTTCGCCGTTCTCGGCTGGATCGGCACGCGGATCTATCAGGAAATGCCCCCGATTCCCGCGAAAATTGTCAGCACGGATGGATCGGTTGTTGTGGCGGAAGGCGACGTTGGCCGCGGGCAGAATGTCTGGCAGTCTCTGGGTGGAATGGAAGTCGGCTCTGTATGGGGGCACGGCAGCTACGTGGCGCCCGACTGGACCGCGGACTGGCTGCATCGCGAAGCAACGTTCGTTCTCGACGACTGGTCGCGGGCCGAACATGGTTTGAGTTATGACAAGCTTCCGGTCGAAGAGCAGGCGAAGTTTCGCGGACGCCTCGAACAGATGTATCGCCGCAACGCGTACGACGCCTCGACCAACACGATTACGATCGAGCCGGTTCGCGCCCGCGCCTTCGAAGCGACCTTCAAACACTATTCGGACGTGTTCCGGAACGGCAACGCCGCCTACGCGATTCCCGCCGGCTCCGTGAGCAATCCGGAGCGCATGCGCCAGTTTGCCTCGTTCATCTTCTGGACCGCCTGGTCCGCCTCCGCGGAGCGCGTGGGTGACCATGTTTCGTACACACACAACTGGCCTTACGAACCGCTGGTGGGAAATCGCCCGACCGGTGAAAGCGTGATGTGGACCGGCGTCAGTATCATCATGTTGCTCGCGGGAATCTGCGCCATGGTCTGGTGGTATGCGGCGCAGAAATCCGAAGAGGCGCCTTCCTCGCTGCCGCTCACTGACCCGCTGGGGAGTTGGGTGGCCACGCCTTCGCAGAAAGCGACTCTGATTTACTTCTGGACCGTCTCAGCTCTCATTGTTTCTCAGATCGTCATGGGCATAATCACCGCGCACTACGGAGTGGAAGGCAACGGATTCTACGGATTCAATATCGCGAAGATCCTGCCTTACGCGGTCACACGCACATGGCACGTACAGCTCGGCATATTCTGGATCGCGACGGCGTGGCTCGCGGCCGACCTTTTTATCGGGCCTTTGGTTTCCGGCTACGAACCCAAATATCAGAGACTGGGCGTGCATGTGCTGTTCGGCGCCCTGCTCGTGGTTGTCGCCGGCTCCATGACCGGCGAATGGCTCAGCGTCCACAACCGGCTTTCCGATCGCATGGCGTTTCTCTGGGGGCACCAGGGCTACGAATACGTCGATCTGGGGCGCGCCTGGCAAATCCTTCTGTTCGTGGGTCTGCTGATTTGGCTCTTCCTCGTTGTTCGCGCAGTTCGTCCGGCCCTTAAGCAGCCTGGCGAGCACAAGCCGTTGCTGTGGCTCTTTGTGCTTTCCGCTGGAGCTATTGGCCTCTTCTACGGCGCCGGATTGCAATGGGGACAGCACACCCATCTCTCGATCGTCGAATACTGGCGCTGGTGGGTGGTCCATCTTTGGGTTGAAGGATTTTTTGAAGTCTTCGCGACAACCGTCATCGCGTTCTTCTTCATGCGTCTCGGTCTGATTCGCCCGCTGCTGGCCGCTAAAGCCGCCTTACTCTCGGCCACGATCTTTCTTGCGGGCGGGATTATCGGAACCTGCCATCACCTGTATTTCTCGGGCACGCCGACAGTCGCCCTTGCCTTCGGATCTGTCTTCAGCGCGCTCGAAGTAGTCCCGCTCACGATGGTTGCCTATTCCGCCATCGACGATCTGCGCCGCGGCCAACTCACCTCGTGGGCAAGCCGCTATCGCTGGCCTGTGTACTTTTTTGTCGCGGTAGCCTTCTGGAACATGGTGGGGGCGGGGCTCTTCGGTTTCATGATCAACCCGCCCATCGCTCTGTATTTCATGCAGGGCCTCAACACGACCCCTCTTCACGGCCACGCCGCGCTCTTTGGAGTCTATGGGATGCTGGGTATCGGCCTGATGCTGGTTTGCCTCCGAGCGATGAATCCGTTCGTCGAGTGGCGAGAGAACTGGCTGAAAATCGCCTTTTGGTCGATGAACGCCGGCCTCTTCGCGATGTGCGTGGGAAGCCTGCTACCGGTCGGCCTGATGCAGACGTGGGCTTCCGTGGAGCATGGCTACTGGTACGCGCGCAGCACGGAGTTTCTGGGCTCGCCGCTGATGCAGAATCTGCGATGGATGCGTGCGCCGGGCGATGCATTGTTCGCGTTGGGCGCGCTGGTGCTGGTCGCATTCGTCTTCTCGCCTCGGAAGCCGCAGCACAAGCTTGAGGCTCCGGATTTTGGCGCCCGGGTAGTCGGCGACTAAGGAGGCTTTGAAATGGTGACCACGGTAGCCAAGCCATCCGGGCAGACCTTCATCCCGCGTGAACATGGCGCGACAGCCATGCTCCTGACGCCGTTTTTCGCCGCTGCGATTCTGTTGCGCCGCTTTTATTGGACCGAGTTCGTCGCGCTGATCGCCGTGGCGTGCGCGTTTGCGATCAAAGACCCGTTGGTCGTGATGGGACGCCAGCGCTTTGTATGGAAACAGGAGCGCGAGGAGACCAGCGTGGCCAGAAGATCGGCCTTGATCGAGTTCCTCGCGCTTGCGTCATCCGGACTCGTTCTTATCCTGGTGCGGGATTGGCGTCCTTTCCTGCCGCTTTTTCTGGGCGCCGCGACATTCACGGCGCTTGCGGTTACGCTCAACGTGAAAAACCGCCAACGCTCCGAATGGTTCCAGACCGCAAGCGCGGTTGCTCTCACTGCGACCTCGCTCATGGCGTGCCTCGCGGCGGAAAACATGATCCCCAAGTGGTGTTGGTTTTTGTGGATGCTTTCCGCGATGCAGGCCGCCGCGGGGATATTCGTCGTTCATGCGCGGCTGGATGCTCGCATTGCGGCGCGGAAGGGACAGGCCCCGCCCTCGGGCAATCGACGCGCGGCTTTCGCTTGCCAGATCGTCCTGATCGCCGCGGCGGTCTATTTCGCGTGGACGGACCATCTGCTGATTACCGCCGCGCTGATCGTCGCGGCGGCCGGATATCTTTTCGACCTGATGCGCCAACGCAGCCCGGCTTCTTTGCAATTACCTTTGAAGGACGTTGGCCGTCAGGCGCTCGGACTATCCATTGTTTATACGCTGCTGATCATCGCCGGACTTTGGAATCTTTAGAGGGACCGGACGAGCAATCAGCGAACCGGCGATCATACCCAGAGCCGCCAGCGCGAACGCGCTCATTCCCGCATATGCGGCGGGGATGTTGAAGAAATACGTCACCGATCCCACGGCGCCACCGATCATTGCGCAATATCCTCCAGCGGTATTGGCCCGCTTCCAGAAAAGCCCGCCGATAAACGCCGCGAACGCCCCCGCCAGAAACAGTGTCCCCGTGATGTTCAGATAAAAGTACACGGGTCCCGGCAACACGTACCAGACTCCCCAGAACAGAACGAACAGGCTGACCAATACATTGACCACCCGGTTGAGTACAACCTGCGAACCGTCAGATAATGGCGTGCGGCGCAGGGGCAGAACGATGTCCTGCGAAATCACCGAACTCCAGCCAAGCAGATAGGAACTGTTCACCGACATCGTCGCGGCCAGCATTCCGGCGACGACCAGCCCCAATATTCCGGTCGGCAGTATTCTTGCGATCATCTCCGGCATGGCCTGCAGCGAGTCGTGTCCGGCGCCGAAGTAGGCCAAGGCGCCAATACCCCAAAGCATCGGCATCATACCGCGTCCGAGAAAGATGAAGCCCGTCCACAGAAAAACCTTCTGGCTGGTGCGCGGGTCTTTCGTTGCGAAGGTTCGCATGGCCGTCGTCTGCCAGCAAACATCGATCGCGGTCCACAACAGCAACTGAAAGAAGATATAGGCCCAGCCGTAGTCCGGATTGGAGAGCGGGCTGAATCCGTTGGCCCCGAGATTCGTAAGCACCGCATGCTGCATGTTTCCCCATCCCACATGCCCGATCACGTAACCGGTGATCAGAATCGTGCCGAGACTCAACATCACGAACTGAATGAAATCGGTGATGACGACCGAAACCATCCCACCCAGCACAGTATAAAGAAGCTCGAGAGCGAGGATAACTGTCATCGTCCACTTGAGGTCCGACAGGGGAAGACCAGCGACGATCGTCAGGAACGTTCCCTCCACCTTCAGAAACACGCCCATATTGAGCAGCCCGCCAATGGCGACGAGGAAGCCCGCAACCAAACGAAGGCGGCGGCTGTATTTGACTTCGAAGAACTCCGGCACGGTGGTGAGGCCAAGGTCCCGGAGCTTGAAGATCATGAACCCAGTAGCGCCGAGAAAAATCATCACGGCCCCGGCAATGAGCCCGTTCACAAACGACGAGAAGCCGGTTTTATAACCCAGCTCGGCGTAGTACATGAAAGTGATCGTGCCGATCTCGGTAGCGGCCAGCGTAGCGACGCCGATGAATTTGCCGAGATGCCGCCCGGCGAGCAGAAAATCGGCGGCATTCGAAATATACTTGCGGCCGGCAAGACCCGCGGCGAGAGTGAGCGCGAGATAGATGGCGACGATCGCCCAATCCAGGGTAGTGAAATTCACTGACGGTTCCGCTCCGCCGCCAGCGCCGCAAGCATCGCGCGAAGATCAGCCACGCCTCGGATGGCGACGATCACGGCGATGACGGCGAACGCGGTTCCTGCTACCGCGAAGTTGACCGTCCAGAACCACATCCAGAAAGACATGTCGTAAATTAGACTACGGCGGGGGCAGCATGATCAACATCCTGACAATCGAACGCGAATTCGGAACGGGGGCCCCGCACATCGCCAAGAGCATCGCGGACCGGTTGGGGTGGAAGCTGTGGGACCACGAAATTACCGAAGAAATCGCGCGCAGACTGAAGTGCAAGGCTGAGCAGGTGGAGCAGCACGAAGAGAAGCTCGACTCCGTTTTTTACCGCCTGATGAAGGCGTTCATGCGCGGCAGCTTTGAGGCTCAGGCGGATGCGGAAGGTCTGGAACTGCTGGATGCGGAGCATCTCGCGGTGTTGTTCGAGAAGGTCATCACGCGCATCGGAGATGCGGGAAAATGCGTGATCGTCGGGCGCGGGGCGCCGTGGTTTCTGCGGGAGCGAAGCGACGCATTTCATGTCTTCCTCTATGCGCCGTATGAAGAAAAGTTCCGGCGCGTCCTGGCCTCGGGCAAGAGCGAAAGCGAGACGCGCGATCTGCTGGAATCGGTGGATCGCAATCGTGCGGCGTTTATCCACAAGTATTACAACAAGGACTGGCCCGATCGTTACCTTTACAACATGATGCTCAATGTTCAGACGGGCGACCAGGTCGCAATCGACACCATCCTGAACGGCATGGAGCGGCTGAATTAGCCGCAGAGAAGACCAAATCCTGAGGGCCCACTGTCAAACCGGCGGCCGGCAGAATCCGCGACGGTGCGCATACGCGCGAGAACGGATTTCTGAAATTCCGGATCGAGCCAATCGGCCCAACCGTGACGCCTGCAGATTTCGATAGCCGCGGGACGCGTGGTTGCGCCCGTTTTTTTTACTTCGCGGACATGAAAAGGATCGGCGATGATAGCCCCATTCGTCTCTTCAAGCGCGCGCCCAACAATCGCTTCGGGATTGCAGGGCAGAATCGGCGCAAGGGTGGCGAAGACGGGGATTCCGGCATCGCGAAGGGTCCGTATGACGCGCCAACGCTCCTCAATGGGCGCACAGTGCGGTTCGAAGATGCGGCGGACGTCCTCACGGTCCGTCGTGACTGAGAAGCCTACACGCACACTTCTCAATAGGTCGATGTCGCGCAGGATCAGTGGCCCGCGAGTCTGAATCACGAACCGAACGCCGCTCGGCGTCGATGCGACGACGCGGAGGATATCCGGCATCAGGCAGCGGTCGGCTTCCGCGGGCTGATAGGGATCGGTCAGGGGCGAACAGTAGATGATTTGACCGGAACGAAGAGACCTGGCCAACAGTTCCGCGGCGTTCGTCTTAAATGTGGTTTGCTGCCCCCAATGCATCCAGTCTTCCGGGCGCAGACCAGCCTGCACCCGCATCGTTGGCACATAGCAATAGCTACACCCGAACGTGCAGTTCCTGGCGGGATTGAGTGAATGCGTGAAACCGGCTTCGCGCAGAAACCCGGAAACCGGCGTAAGGATCGAGCGGGCTTCGTCTTCGAAGATGTGGAACGGCAACTATAAGTTCAGTTTCACGCGGGCGTAGTTCAGGCACTGCTTGACATTGTCGTCTTCAACGCGGAGCTGGGCGTCTTTCGGCAGCTTGCTGTAGTACGGCAGCGGCTGCAGGTGCGCCGCATTCTTACGAACCATCGCGAGCGTGCGGGCGAGATAGATGCCCGGCCGGTCGGGGAAAGTGATCCAGTATTTGTCCGTGAGGCAAGGGACCTGAAGTGGATCGCGGGTCATCATCTCCAGCGAGAAGCGCGCTTTAGGATTCGCCGCGCGCACAGCGTCCACGATGCGGCGCAGATCGAGGATGCCCTCACCGAGAGGCACTTCGGAAAGCAGAAATCCGTCGGGATACTCCTGCACGGCCATGTCTTTCACGTGGCACATCTTCGCGTAGGGCGCGAGTTCAAGAACTGATTCCGGCGAATCCAGCAACGCGATGTTGTTGCCGAAGTCGATCAGCGTGCCGAAGTACTCGCTGCTGTACTTCTTCATGAGGGCGAGTTCTTCGTCGATGGTCCAGTCCTTGTGGTTTTCCATTCCCACAGGAAGTTTGAGCTTGTCGGCGATCGGACCGATCTTCTTTACGGCGGCGGTACTCTCCTCGACAAAGGCCTTCCAGTCGTTGAGCGAATTCCACTTCTCGTACCGTCGTCCGCCGCTGGTTCCTGTGCGCACCGCGACGGCGCCCGCTTCCTGCGCGTTTTTCAGCGCTGCTTCGAAAGCGCTGGTGTCGTTCGACTTCGGGAAGGCCGCCATCCCCTCGACGTACATGCCAAGCTCTTCAGCTTTGGCGCGGATCTGCCGGAGCGCCGCTGAGTCCGACGGCAGCTGCATCTGTACGCCAGCGGCGCCGAGTTCGTGGCAGCGTTCCAGGTACGGAATCGGATCGCGGGGACGGGAGACGTCGAAGGATGTTGTGGCGAGGCCCATCGCGCTCTTCGGAGGCATCGCGAACGCGGTCCGGTCGAGCGCGGCCGCGGCCGCCATCCCAATGCCGCTCGAAATCAGGGTTCGTCGGGTCATAAGTATTAGTATTCCCCTCGCGCGTCCCGTGTGGCCTGGTACGCTGCGGAGATTTTATCATCCAAAAAACCTATACGCCGGATAGAAATTTCCCTATACTGGGGCGAGCCCAGTTGCTCGCGTTCTCCAGGACGAGAAGAACGATGCGTATCGTTGCCTCATGTTTGGCGTTGCTGGCTGCCTTCGCTCTGACATCTGTCGGGGCGACGGCGGTGAGGCCCACTACGGGCGTCACCGTCATCCTCGACGCTAAAGGACCTTATTCCGAACAGGCATTCAACGAGATGCGCCATGAAGCCAGCCAAATCATTTCGGCTTCCGGGCTTCACCTCAACTGGCGCATGCGCTCTGAGCCTTTCACCGATAGCTTCGACGATCTCGTGGTGATGACCTTTAAGGGATCCTGCACTTTCGATCCCGCTCCGCCAATTTACGACGAACTGGGACCCTTAGCCATCACGCGCACAACGAACGGAGAAGTTCAGCCTTTCGGTGAAGTGAACTGCGACCGCGTGGTCAATTCGGTTCGCTCCGCGATGTTCGGCGGAGATTACGCAAAGGCGGACTTGCTCATTGGACGGGCCCTCGGACGCGTGGTCGCTCACGAACTGGTTCACATGCTGACCAAATCCGGACAGCACGCGCATGAGGGCGTCGAGAAGGCCGCGTTGTCGGGACGTCAGTTGATTGCGACGTCGCTGCCTCTCAGCGCAATGGACATCGACCGGCTCATCGAAGAACGCCGCGGTCGCTGAGCCCAGCTAACCCAGACAATCGTAAAATCAACGCACATGTTCACCGTGGAACAGCGGGCTTCGCTGCGCGCGACATTGCTGCATGCGGCGGCGGCCGATCCGCGAATCAGTGGGCTGGCTATAACAGGTTCGGCGGCGGCGGAACTCGAGGACCGATGGTCGGACATCGATCTGGCATTCGGGGTCGCCCGCGCGGCGGAAATGCCAGATGTGATGCGCGACTGGACGGCCCGAATGTATGACCGGCACGGCGCTCTGCATCAAGACCGCTGGCGCATGGATTTATCGGGTCTTTCTGCTTACCGGCGGATTGCAGGTGGATCTGGCATTTGTTCCTGCGGACGAATTCCGGGCGCTCTCGCCGGCGTTCCGACTTGTCTCCGGGACTGCGAAGGAGGCGTCGCAATTTCCGTCGCCAACAGCCGCCGACATCATCGGGATGGCGTGGCTGCATGCGGCGCACGCGCGGACCTGCATTGCGCGCGGAAAGTTGTGGCAGGCGGAGTACATGATCAGCGGCGTGCGCGACCACGCGCTCACGCTGGCATGTCTCCGGCTCGGATTTTCAGGGGCGCACGGTCGCGGTTTTGACAGTCTGCCGCAGGGAGTTACGGCGCAGTTCGACGACGCTCTCGTTCAAAGCCTCACGGAACAGGAACTCCTGCGCGCGTTCGGAGTTGCGGTGCGCGGCCTGATTGGAGAGATCCAGCTTGAGGATCGACTTTTAGCCGAACGTTTGCGCGAAACTCTCATGGAATTGATCGGGTAATCACTTTCGGAGCAGCTGCTCCCTCTTCCAGTGATCGAAATCGTCGCCATTCATCACGATCAGGAAGCTCCGCATCTGACTATGCCCAAGACCGCATAGCTCGGCGCAGGCGATCTCGTATTCACCGGGGCCATCCACGTGGACTTCCAGCGGGATCTCCATACCGGGCACGATGTCCTGCTTGGTACGGAGTTCGCGCACGAAGAAATCATGAATGACGTCGCGCGAATGGAGCAGCAAGAGCACGTCGCGGCCTGCGGGGATGCGCAGACTGGCGGTCACGATGTCATCCGCGCCGTCGGGATCGGCGGGATCAAGACCGAGAGGATTGCCGCCGGAGTCGCTTATGAGATCGATGCGCGTCTTTCCGAAGCGCCCGTCGGCGCCCGGATACCGAAAGTTCCACGCGAATTGACGCGAATAGACTTCGATGATCTCCTTCCCTGCCGGAGAACCCGGGGTTCGGGCCCAACCACGCGAGCCGAGTCCGGCCAGCGTTAAGAAGATGGCCGCCGTCGCCACCGTCCATCCGACTTCCAGCCACCGGGACTTCGGAGCGATGCCGCCCCGCCGTTTCAATGCCGCGTACGCAAGCAGGAGTTGCACGGCTACGAAGGCGAATCCAATGATCCAAAGTGTCCAGGAAAACTGACGATCGTAAAGGAGGGCGTCGGAGGAAATCGGGAGGGGAAACCACGCCGGACGGATTATAAAGAGACCGCAGGCGGCGACAACAACAAGAATCAGAATCGGGCCGAACAGCATGAACGGTCGCGCGCGCCGAACCGCCCGATTCCCGTTAGCAAAACGGTCAGGCTGGCTCCGGGAAGTGGAAACCCGATTTCACCAGCGCTTTATCCATGATCGCAATCGCCTCGGCCTCGGGGATGTTTCTTGCCTGCGAGACCTCGGAGATCAACATGGTGCGCGCTCGATCCAGCATCTTCTTTTCACGGAACGACAACGGTTTTTCGGCCTGCAGCCGGACCAGTTGCTTAAAAACTTCCGAGATCTGAAGAAGGCTTCCCGTGAGCATTTTTTCGCTGTTCACTTTGAACCGAATCTTCCAGTCCTGCAGATTCTCGACGCCCGGTCCCGCAAGATACGCGAGTACCTTGGCTACATCCGTGTTTTTCGAGAGTTTCCGCAGGCCTATGTTTTCGGCGTTCGAGAACGGCACCATAACGGTCATGCTCGAACAAAAAAGCCGGAGAAGGTAGAACTTCTCCGGCTTCTGCTCGAAATAACGAGTGCTGATATTCTCAATGGTCCCAACACCCTGGTTGGGATAAACGACTTTTTCACCGACTGCGAAGGTCATCATACGTAGAGCCCCCCACCAGACCACCGGTGTGACTATGAAAAGGATTCAATTCCAACGAGCAACTAATCATAGGCTCAGCCAATTTTTTTGTCAAGTGCTCACCGGAAATCCATCTAATTGAAACATTTAGCCGCTAAGGCGCACTTCTGGAATTCATATTTTTGCGCAGCGCAGCGCTTCCGGCTCTATCTTGAAAGTCAAACTTTACACCTCCACGAAGTGGCTGTTTCTTCAGTCCGCGGCCTGCCGAAAAACACCCTCGAGGCTGCGCTCGTCAAGAAGGAGGCGGCGGAGCGTGCGAAGGTCATTCAGAATCCGGCGGCTTGCGGTCATATGGCCCACAAGCTTTGCAAGGTTGAAGTGAACGAGTTGAAGGGCCTCGATGCGGCGTTTCGCATCGTCTGCCCCGGCCAGCGCGATGTCGGCCTGCACCTCGGCCAACGCATCCTGAACGGCATCCGCGAGCAGGCAAACGTACTCGTGGGAACTCTCGATGTTATCGAACGGAGTCTCGGAACGATGACCACTCATTCTGCGGTCCTCCCGATGCGCATAAATGCTATTTCGATCAGTTTACACCCGAAAGCGGCCGAAGCAACCGGCATTTCGGGCGTTCCGCATCAGTTGAGCGCGTCGCCGAATGCTATTCTGAGAGATAGTAACCTCCCTTGAAAGTCGGTTTTGTCAGCCTCGGCTGCCCCAAAAATCTTGTAGACAGCGAAGTCATGATGGGCGAACTCACCGCCCGCGGGCATGAGCTGACTGCGCATCCCGATCAGGCCGACGTTCTCGTCGTCAACACCTGCAGCTTTATTGATCCCGCCAAACAGGAGTCGATCGATACGATCCTCGAAATGGCGGAATACAAGAAGGTTGGCCGGGCGAAGCGCCTTGTCGTGGCGGGTTGTCTCGTAGAGCGCTATCGAGGCGACATCCGCAAGGATCTCCCGGAAGTCGACGCCCTGGTGGGAACAAACGAGATCGACCGGATTGTTTCCGTGTGCGAGGGGATCGACGAGCCTGTCGCAGCAGATCCCGGGCTGTATCTGTATCACGACATGACGCCGCGAGTGCTCTCGACGCCGCGCCATTTCGCGTACATGAAAATCGCCGAGGGCTGCGATCACCCCTGCACGTTTTGCGTGATCCCTCAGTATCGCGGAAAATTCCGCAGCCGGCGTTTTGAATCAGTCGTCTCGGAAGCGACCCGCCTGTTCCGCCAGGGAATCCGCGAGATCAACCTCATCGGCCAGGATACGACGTGTTACGGCGAGGACTTGGGCCTGAAAGACGGACTCGCGCAGTTGCTTTCGCGTCTGGCCGGAATCGAGACGGAACAGCGGAAATGGGTGCGCTTTCTCTACGCCTACCCCAACCGGGTCACGCAGCGATTACTCGATACGATCGCCGGGCACGATTCGCTGGTCAAGTACATCGACATGCCGCTGCAGCACGCGAGCGCGCAGGTGCTCAAGCGCATGAAGCGCGGCGCCAATGGCGACATATTCCTGAAACTGCTCGAGCGCATCCGGGCCACGATTCCGGGCGTCGCGATCCGGACGAGTTTCATCGTGGGTTTCCCCGGAGAAACCGACGCCGATTTCGAAGTCCTCTGCGACTTCGTCAAGGCGGCTCAGTTCGACCGGATGGGCGTGTTTTCCTACTCGGACGAGGACACCAGCAAGAGCTTCGAACTGGACGGCAAGGTGGACGGCCGGACCATCGCGAATCGAAAGCGGAAACTGATGTCGATTCAGCGGCGCATCTCCGCCGCGAAGAACCGACGCGCCATCGAAGACGAAGTGGAAGTCCTTGTGGAAGGCCTTTCGTCGGAAACCGATCTCCTGTGGCAGGCGCGTATGTCCACGCAGGCGCCCGAGATCGACGGCGTCGTGCTGATTAACGACGTGGAAGGAGCGGAGCCCGCCCCGGGACAGTTGCGCCGGCTGCGCATCACCGAATCGCACGATTACGACATCATCGGCACGCTTCTCCCATTAACGGAGAACACGCCTCGCTTCAGCGCCCCGGCGCCCGCGCTGATTGAGATCCAGCCCGCGGCGGGAATTCCTGCCCGATGAAGTGCCCGGTCTGCGGCAAGCCGGTGGATTCGAAGGATGAGAATGCGCCCTTTTGCAGCGACCGATGCCGCTTGATTGACCTCGGTAAATGGGCTTCGGGCGACTACGTGATTTCGACCGTACCGCTGAACGATCCGAAAAAAAACCAAGATGACGAGTGACCGGAGGTCTTCCGGCAGTTGGCTCATCGCGACGTGGTTTGGGTGCGGATACGCACCGAAGGGACCGGGTACGGCAGGCGCGGCCGCCGCCATCTTAATCGCCTGGCTTCTTTCGCTCGCCGGCCTGGGGCGCTGGGGATTTCTCACGCTTTCGGCGCTCGCGCTTTTTCCCGCAATCAAAGCCGCCGATCGAGTGGCGCGCGAATCAGGGCGCAAAGACCCACAGATTGTTGTAGTGGATGAAGTTCTGGGTCAATGGCTGACGCTGGCGGGCGCGGTCCGGCTGAACTGGCGATCTTTTCTCCTCGCGTTCGTTTTGTTTCGCGCTTTCGATATCCTGAAACCGCCTCCCATACGTCTGATAGAACGGGCGCCGGGAGGGGCCGGAATTGTGCTGGATGACATGATGGCCGGCGTTTACGCGGCCCTTGTCTTGTTCTTGCTGGGATGGTTCAATCTGAATTACCGAATCTATTGATATGGCTCCCCGAAAAGATCCCAATGGAAGACCCCGAATATCGCAGGTGGAGCCGGAAGCCGCCATCAGCGGGGGCGAACTGTACATTCGCGGCAGAGGCCTTGCGCCGGGCGCCGCCTCGATGGACCTGCCGTCTGTGCGCATAGGCGATGTCGCTGCTCCGGTGGTGATTGGATCCGATTCGCTGGTGATCGTGCGGGTTCCGGAAGGCGCTTCCGCGGGCGATCTTGTGGTGGGGCGCGGAACCCACGCGAGTGAAGTCTGGAGCTGCGATATCGGTATTCAGATCGCCGAGAACCTTCATCCCGTGGCGAACCCCGCGATCGATCAGTTCGGAAACATTTATGCCACGTTCAGCGGCACGCGGGGTCAGAAAGCGCCGGTGGCCGTCTACAGGATCGATCTGAACTTCAACATGCGGCCTTTTGTGAACGACCTGATGAACGCCACCGGGATCGCGGTCGATAAGGAAGGCCTCATTTACGTTTCCAGCCGGTTCGACGGAATGGTCTATCAGATCAGCGCCAGCGGCAACATGAGCGTCTATGTCGAAGGCATGGGGGTAGCGACCGGCATGTGCTTCGACGAAGCCGGAAACCTCTACGTCGGGGACCGAAGCGGCACCGTTTTCAAAATCGCGCCTAATCGCCAGATATTCGTGTACGCGACTCTCGAGCCGTCGATTTCGGCGTACCACCTCGCGTGGGGTCCCGATCAGCATCTGTATGTAAGCGGCCCGACGACATCGAGTTTTGACTCCATCTACCGGATCACCGATAGCGGGGACGTGGAAGTCTTTTACCGCGGGCTCGGAAGGCCGCAGGGCATGGCGTTCGACACTGAGGGAAATCTCTACGCCGCCGCCTCATACATGGGCCGTAAAGGCGTGGTGCGCATCGCGGGCGACAAGACGATTTCTCATGTACTCTCGGGGCCCGGCATCGTCGGATTGGCGTTTTCGCCGTCGCGATCGATGATCGTCGCGACGACCAACGCTCTCTACCGGGTCGACGTCCGGATCAAAGGCTATCGGCCGTTCTGAATGAACGCAGAGATCATCGCAGTCGGTTCGGAAATGCTGACTCCGGAACGGCTGGACACCAATTCGCTCTTTCTCACTGCTGAACTGAACAACCTGGGGATCGAGGTGTCGGCGAAGCACGTGGTCGGCGACGATCGTGAACGGCTGGCGTCCGAAGTGCGGCGAGCGGCGTCAGCGGCGCGCTTTGTGATCGTCTCGGGTGGTCTCGGCCCGACGGAAGACGATGTAACGCGAGACGCGGTAGCGGCGGCGCTCGACCGGCGCCAGATCTTTCATGCGGAGATCGCCGAGGCGATCGAAGCGCGCTTCCGGCGCATGAATCGCCCGATGCCGGAAATCAACAAACGACAGGCGATGATCGTCGAAGGCGCGCACATTCTGAGCAACGACCGCGGTACGGCGCCCGGCCAGTGGATCGAGGACGGTGACTCGGTGGTCATCATTCTTCCCGGACCGCCGCACGAGTTGAAATCGATGTTCCAGCAGCAATGCGCTCCGCGGCTCGAACGTATTGTGCCGGCAATGGCGATTCGGACGCTTGTGCTGCGCATTTCCGGAATGTCGGAGTCGGACCTCGATCAGACGATCTCGCCCATCTACAAGCGTTACGAGAATCCGGTCACCACAGTGCTGGCGCACAACGGCGACCTCCAGGTGCATCTGCGGGCCCGCTGTGAGAGCGAGGGCGACGCAGTGAACCTTCTGAACGAAATAGGCGTACAGATCGAAGCAGCGCTCGGGGACAAGATTTATTCCCGCAACGCCGATCCGCTCGAAGCGGTCGTCGGCCGAAAACTGCTGGAGCAGCACGCGACTCTGGCGACGGCTGAAAGCGCTACGGGGGGAGGACTGGCCGACCGTATATCGAGCATTCCGGGGAGTTCCGCCTATTTCCTGGGTGGCTTCGTTACCTATACTGCGCGGATGAAAACCGACCTCCTCGGCGTTCCCGAGGATCTGCTCAAACAGTTCGGACCGGTAAGCGCCGAGACTGCGGAAGCTATGGCCACCGGCGCGCGACGGCGAACCTCGGCCACCTGGGCGATATCGATCACGGGCAATGCGGGTCCCACCACCGATGGCGATCAGGCGCCGGTCGGATCCATCTATGTGGGGATTGCAGGGCCTCGGGAGGTGACGGTTGCGCATCGCATTTGGCCCGCCAGTGACCGGCCGCGCGTCCGCGCATTCGCTGCCCAGACCGCGCTTGACCTTCTGAATCGGAAATTAGTTTGAAAGTTTACGATCGGCCGTTTTCGCAATCCGTTTCGCGATGGTTTCCTGAAGCGCGAAAGCATCTCCGTCCGCTCGGTGCTCGGGACCCGCATCAAATGTCTCGGACCATACGTTAAATCCATCTAACACGCTGCTCAGATGCGCTGTAACTCGGACGGTATCGTTTTCAATGCGGACGCTCCCTTCGAGGACCGCATCAACGCCCAGTTCGTGACCGACCGCCCGAACATCCCGAGGTCCGCGGAACTGAGAAGCTGATGTGCGCGAGGCAAGTCTAAGATCGTCCACTCGAGTCAGCGCCGCGAATACTTCTTCTGTAACGCCGTCGCAGAAACCTCGGCGCGACGGATCGTGGGTCATATTGACAAAAGGAAGAACCGCCAGAGAACGAGGGGCAGCCGAAATCGCCGCCGGTTCGCCGGCTTTGGAGTTGTACCCGGCGCTCAGAGCGTAGCCGCGCGGTGACATTGAGATCACCACCGAATCGGTTTCGCTTTCCGTTTCGTTGTAGGCCTCCAGGATACGGCGCAGGCGGCGCGCCTCCACGCGCACGATCGGGTCGACCCGCGCGTCGAAATCGAATTTGTCGAATACGCACGACGCGATTTCTTTCTCCGATGGCGCCGCGCCGCGGCTGACAAGGCGATCGGCCAGTAGAGAGAAGAACCGGCTCATGCGCCTGGAACGGCGAAAGCCCGGTGAAGCGAGAATGACGTCGATCTCCTCCCGCACCATTTCGGTCGGTGGAAAAATGGGAATCGTGGCGGCTCCTTGCGGCGCTGTCTTCGCCAGCGGAGATTTTTGTCTTTTTGCCATCTTCCGCCTCCTGATGTGGCCCCTGCGAGTGAAATACGCACGTCTCGTGCCAGCTTAATAGTGATCCCCGTCAGTTCCGACCGATGCGCGCGTGGTTTGTCATACGTTTTTTGATAACGAAGTAAGAACCTGCTCTTACTTGCATCAGAACTTCCGGCAGTGGGATTCTTTCACACGAGCCCCACGAGTGAATGTCCTAGGGTTTAAGAAGCGCTGGCGCGGAGGAATCGGCAGCGCCGCGGAGGCTTGCGACGCCGCAGTTGTGGAATGGGACGCTCGGCTGATCGTAAGAGCCTGGCGCGGGCGTGCTCAGATCATCTTCGGTCGTGGATCATCCGAGAGCATTGGTCGAACCATCGAACAGCTCGGGTTCCCCAGGACTCTTGCGGAGTCGATAACGTCCCACGCCCCTCAATTTGTCGAAGTCGCAAGGAAAGACGGACGGGTCGTCTCGTGCCGGATGCGCCAGGCCGTCGTCGGGAACCGAACACGGTCGTTTTTCGTCGATGTCACCGCCGAACGCGCGGCTGACCGGACGGCATGGGAGCGCAAACGCTGGGAAAGCCTCGGCGTTGTGGCGGGCGGCACAGCGCATTCGTTCAACAATCTTCTGACCGGCGTCATTGGCCACGCGACTCTCCTGCTGGAACGTATGCCGCCGACAGACCGATGCCGTCCGGATCTGGAAGCAATCGTCGAATGCGGCGAACGAGCCGCTGAAATCACCCGTCGAATGCTGGATTACTCAGGCCGTGGTCAGATTGCTCCGCAGTCTGTTGACATAAATCGGGCGGTCGCGAAGGCGCTCGATCGGGTCTCCTCGCTTATTGCGCCACGTATTCAGGTGGTAAGACGGTACTCCTCGCTGAGTTTGCAAATTCGAGGCGACGGGCGTCAGCTTGAGGACCTGACAGAGACTGTCATCAGGAACGCTGTGGAGGCGATTGGGGATCGGGGCGGAAAAATTGAGGTGAAAACCGTCGCCGAGAAACGGGATGGCTCCTCGGAAGTTTCGACCGGGATTCTCGATCCCGGGGACTATGTGAAAATTCAGATCCGCGACGATGGATGCGGAATGGACGCATCGACGCGGGCGCGCATGTTCGATCCCTTTTTCAGCACAAAATTCGTCGGCCGAGGGCTCGGACTGGCGGCCGCGGCAGGAATTGCGCGAGGTCACGCAGGCGGGATCCGTGTCGAGAGTCAGATCGGTCGCGGTACGACAGTTGACATTTTCCTGAAGGAGCCACGCGAAGGAATCTCGCGGCCGCGGCAGCAGGCAGGGAAGTCCGCGTGATGGGGAAAACGACGATTCTTGTCGTGGACGACGAAGAATACGTGGTGAATCTGGCAATGGTCGCTTTAACGCGACGCGGCTACGAAGTCATCGTCGCGCGTACGGCCAGCGAGGCGCTGGAAGCGGTTCGGGCGAATCCGGGTAGAATCGCGCTGGTTCTTCTCGATCTCAGGATGCCGGACAAAGACGGCATCGATCTGCTCCCCATCCTCGGCGCGGCGGATTCCGGGCTGAAGTTCATTCTTTCCAGCGGCTACTTCGAGGCCGATGTACTGAGCCGCGCTGAAGGCGGAGTGACCTTCCTTCAGAAGCCGTACACGGTGCAAAAACTGGCGGCCCAGGTCGAGACGGCGCTCAGTCAGCGTTAGCGCTCAACTATGTTCAATCAGGAACGGAGGCATTTGCCAGCCGCCCAGCGCTTCTTCGAGATCGCGAGCAATTCGGAGAGCCACATCCTCGCGCCACGGATGAGCGGCGACTTGAACCGCGATCGGCAACCCCGCTGACGAAGTTCCGCAGCGAACCACTGCGGCTGGCCAACCGGTCATATTGTGCGTCATGGTGTAGCTGTAGCCGGGAAACACCGTGTCATCGATGGACGTTCCATGAGGCACGGCGGGAAATGCGGCGACCGGAGACAGAATAGCGTCGTAGTCTGTCATGAACGCCGCCATCTCCGCGCGGAAGCGGTCGAGTTCGGCCCAGTAGCGCGCGAAGCCTGCGAGATCCGTGCGGTAAGGCTCGAGTTTCGCGAGCCAGCCTTCAAACAGCGGATGTAGTCTGTCGCTTCCAATGGAACCAGCAAAGGCCCGAAGACCGTCTCCGCCATCGGGTCCGATGATCTTCATCTCGAGTTCGTAGCTCTGATCGATGCAGGCAGGGCGCGCCTCTCTGACCACGTAGCCAGCGCGCTCGAGCGCGTTGGCCGCGTCGCACACTGTTTTCCGAGTATCTTCGTCAGCGGCGAGAATTCCGTTGTCGGTGAAGAACGCGATGTTCTTCGGCGGAGCGCCTTCGATCGGCACGCCGGCGAGAATCGGCATCAGTTCGATCAGATCCTCGACATTCCGGGACATGGGCCCAATCTGCCAGATCATCTCGATCCAGCCTGCAGGGGGCGGCATGTGGCCCGTTCTGTCGAGGCGGCCCGACGTCGGCTTAATGCTCGCGATCCCGGAGTAGTGGGCGGGAAGGCGTACACTTCCGGCCGCGTCGCTTCCCAATCCGAACGGCGCTCCGCAAGCGGCGATCAGCGCGGCCTCTCCGCCGCTCGATCCGCCCGCGGTTCGGGAAAAATCGTACGGATTGTTCGTTCGGCCGAAAATCAGGTTATCGGATTCGAATGCGAAGAGGAGATCCGGAAGGTTCGTGCGTGCGATGGGAACAGCGCCGGCGCCGCGCAGGCGCGAGACGAGAGCGGCGTCTTTGGGGGCAGGCGGCGAGTTCCGGTAGCCCCAGGTTCCGGCGGTGCAAGGCTGCCCCCGAATCTGTATGGAATCCTTGACCGAACAAGGAACGCCTTCGAACGGACCTCGCGTCGGCGCTCCCCGGGGCAGCAGCTCGATCACCGCGTTCAGCGCGGGATTGATTTTCCGGATGTGAGCGCAATGCGCTTCGAACAATTCTTCCGGAGAAACCTGACCTTCGCGTATGAGGGCGGCTTGCTTAACGCCCGAAAGCGTCAGGACCTCGTTCACTGCTCCGTGACCTGGAGTCGCTGATTCGCCTTAATGTTCGTCAGCTTCTGATGCTTGCCGCTGGGCCAGTCGATTTCCACGGATGGCGCAGTGGTTTCGCCGCCGAGCCCAAAGGTGAGAGCCAGATCGCTCGAAGAACAATAGCTCGATCCGCTGTGCACCGTTTGCATCTGTTTGCCGATGCGGACCACTGCGCCGATACCGTCACGGTTGCTCTTCGTGCCGGCGAGGTGAACCTGCAGCCAGTGATTCCGGTTGCCGCCGTCATTACGATAGAGGACACCGGGTCCGTTATTAGTTGAGACCACAATATCGAGATCTCCGTCGCCATCGAAATCGCCATAGGCCGCGCCGCGCGCCACCAGCGGCTTGCTGAACGCTGGAACCGGATCGAACTTCCCTCCCCCCGCGTTATGAAACAGCAAAGGCAATTCAGCGTACTGAATCTTCGGCTGCACGCGTCCGATCTCCTCTTCGAGATGCCCGTTGGCTGCGAAGATGTCCGGCAAACCGTCGAGATCGTAGTCAAAGAAAAACAGCCCGAACGTGAGGCTGAGCAACGAGGCACGCCCTACGGAAGAACGCGGAGCCTCGTCGACGAAAAGCCCGTTGCCTTCGTTGTGATACAGGCCCATCATCTGGTTCGCGAAATTGCCTACCGCGAGATGCGGTCTACCGGAGCGATCGTAGTCGGCCGCATCCGCGCCCATCGCGCCGCGAGCCACACCGTCTTCACCGAAAGCGACTCCTGCGGCCAAACCCTCTTCCTTGAACGTCCCGTTGCCTTGATTGCGATACAGCTTGTTCGGCTGCGTATCGTTGGCGACGAAGAGATCGGGCCAGCCATCGTTGTTGTAATCAAACACGACAACGCCCAGAGACTTGCTGCTGGAGTCCGCCAGCCCGGCTTTGGCGGTCACGTCTTCGAATTTTCCGTTGCCGAGATTGTGGTAAAGCCTTGCCGCGCTTCCCTTGTAGGATTCCGGCGTGCAATAGGATTTCGCGGATCCATCGAGCGAGCACCAAAGATCGCCTTGCGGAGTCCACTGAACATAGTTCCCAACGAAGAGATCCAGTTTCCCGTCACGATCGTAATCGAGCCATGCGGCGCTCGATCCAAAGGCGTTGTTGCCTATCCCCGCTTCTTTCGTCACATCGCGGAAATGGCCGCCGCCTTCGTTGTGAAACAGATGATCGCCGTCGAGAGCGGTGAGATAGACGTCATCCTTGCCGTCGTTATCGTAGTCGCCGATCGCAACGCCCATGCCGTGAATTTCGATATCGAGGCCGCTGCCGTGCGTCACATCGGTGAACGAACCATTGCCGTTATTCCGATAGAGCGCGGCCGTTGTGCGCCGCCCTTTCGGCGTGAAATCCTTGCCATTCACGAAGAGTATGTCGGGGCGACCGTCGCCGTCCGCGTCAAAGAAGGCCACGCCGGAGCCCATAGTCTCCGGCAGCCATTTCTTGCCGGTACGTCCGGCGTTGTGAGTGAAATGAATGCCCGCCGCGGAGGTTACGTCGGTGAAATGGATCGCTGCGGGCGAATCACCGGCCGCCGTGAGAACTCGTCCCAGGACGAGCAGGGCGAGAATCGAGAAGGCTGATATGGTCGTGTATCGGCTGTCTTTCATTGTTGTCTTCCGGGCTTAGCAGACGCGGCTTCGCCGTGATCGCCTGCGCCGATTCATCGGCCTTGAAACGAAGGAATAACTGTTGTTCCCTTTGAGCCTGTTCGTTCCGTCCCAGACCACGGTAACAGAGCATCAGGTTGTAGTGGGCCTGAACGTCTTCGGGGTCCACGTCCAGAGTTCTCTGGAACGCCGCAACCGCATCGGCGTAGCGGCGCTCGAGAAAGAGGATGCGGCCCAACTGATTCAGCGCCACACGATCGCGCGGGTACTGAGAAGTGCAGGCAATCAGACTTTGGTAAGCGCCGTCGTAGTCGCCCGCGGCCTTCTGAATCTGTGAGAGGAAAAACTCCGCGCGTGGAAGCCGGGGCTGCAATGCCAGAGCTTTCATCACAAATCCCCGCGCGCGCTCGGTCTCTCCTTCCTGAATCAACGCGCGTCCGACGTTCAGCCAGCCATCGGCATAAGTTGGATCAGCTTCGGTAACGCGAGTAAACGCGAACTCCGCCCCTTTGATGTCGCCCTGCAGCAGTAGTCCGATGCCCCAGTCGTTCCACCGCTCGCGGTCCGCCTTGCGAACGGTCGGAGTCCACGTCGGTTCGCCGAGCGCAATCTTTGTGGTGGCGCTGGCGATCGTGACGATTGGCATATCGGGCACGGGCTCGGAATCGAAGGTGTATTCGCGGCTGTCGTGATCGATCCCCGCATCGCCCGCTTTGGCTTTGCCAGCGAAGGCGAATTTCGTCAGGTAATTCGAAAACTTCCGGTAATTCAGCCTGGCCTCGAGCGTGATCGGCCCGACAGGGTCTTTGGGAATGGCGAGCCGGAAATGCACGGTATCGTCGGCGCCGGGCGGAATCAGGTGAACGTAGAGAACACTGCGCGTCTGCCAGGCATTTCGCTTATTGATCGGATTGCCCTCGCCATCAAGCTGATACGACTTATAGAAGTGCGCCCCGGGTTCGACGGGGCCCTTGCCGTTATCTTCAACTCGGCCGCTCCATGCCAAAACCCGGCCGGAAGCGTCGTTGGCCCGGAACTCCAGCCACGTATCGTAGGCATCTACCGTGCCGCCCGGGAAGAAATGGCCGATCTTTTTCGTTCGGACAACCGCGTCGATGCGCACTTCCGTTCCCGGTTTCAGGGCCACCCCGGGCGCGTTAAGCGGCGCCATCACCTGTCCGACGTTGCGAATCGTAACCGGACCCGTCTGCTCGGACTCTTCACCAATGGCGAACGTAGAGTTCAGCACTGGCGCGTCCGACGCGCGGCGTCGCATCTCGATGCCTTTCGGTTGTTCGACCGGCGTGGCTGCGAAGAGATCCACCGTCATGAATCCCGACTGCAGGAATTTCTTCTCTTCTTCCAGCTGGACCGAATCGTGGTTGGCGTAGGGTATCGCCGTATTCGCAGCCGGAAAGCGGTGCGAGTGAATCATCCCGTTCAAATTTCCGGGATCATTTGATTTCACCATCGTCATGTGGCAATCGGCGCAGCCCTGCGACTTCGGCGGATAGTAAAACGAACGGGCGCCCTGACCCGAAACGCCGCTGGCCTGCCAGTTGTCGTATTCATTGAAACCGCGGATCCATCTGTAATGGTTGACAGGCTGATCAAGGTGAACCTTATGGCAAGCAGCGCAAAATTCGGAAGTCTCTTCGCGGAAGAACGGCTTCATGAACGTCCGCCGATGAGGTTCTGGATTCAGGTACGTAAGATAATCGCCAACCCTCCGGATGAACGGGTTATCGCTCGACGCGAGACGGTGCAGTGGAGGGTACATCATCGTAAATCCGCTGTTGCCCATGGTGCTGTCGACGTGCACGATGGAGTGGCAGGAGACGCATCCCAGACCGTTCTGCGCCTCGTCCGTGTCAAGTTGTTCCTTGATCGGCTTTTCAAATCGCCCGTTGAAGAACACCGCATGATCGTGGCACGCCGCGCACCACTTGCTCCCCTGCGTGCCGCTGAGTTCCTGCATGTGCAGAATTGACGCTCGGTAGACGCGGTTGTTAAAGGAAGCCCAGTGATGCATGGAGCTCTTCCATTGCTGATAGATGTCCTTGTGGCACTCGCCGCAGAGCTTCGAGTCCATAAAGAAATCGGAAGGGATCAGGCCATGCGTGTTGGTGTCCGAAGATGAGGGCCAGAAGGGCGATTTGGGGCCCGCGCCTTCATCGGACATCGAAACAGGCGGGGTCCTGGGGTTTCGGATACGGTCGTCCGGACGTCCGAATCGGAAAACGACGGCCGCCAGCGCGAGAGTCACAACCAGCGTGCGGGCGCGCGGAACGAGCATCAGCAGGCCGATCACCGCAAGCGCAATGTGCAGCGCGATAACCGTGCGGTGGTCGCTCGTCGCGCCCCGAACCATAAGATAAACGCCCAGAAGACCTGCCGCGGCAAGAGGAATCACCCGGGGCGATCGCCGCCACGCCCAGCACAGCCAGACAGTGGCGCCTATTCCAAGAGCTAGGTGGAGGAGGACGTTTGCGACGTAGAAGATCGTCGGGGATGGCAGCGCCGCCACGTACGCGGCGTTCAGAATGGCTAGGACAACCAGAACAAACAATGCATCCGAAAGGATATGCGCGTTCGTCGGCCGCCGCAATAATGGAAAAGGATTAGCGGACCCGCCGGTTTCAGCGAGCCCGCTTCCAGTTGAGAAGCCTCACCCGTTCATCGAAGCAAGGAATTCCGTATTGGTCCGGGTCTTTCCGAGCTTGTCGAGCAGCAGCTCCATAGTTTCCACGGGTGAAAGCGGGCTGAGAACGCGCCGCAGAATGTAGACGCGGTTCAACTCATCCTTCGGCATCAGCAGCTCTTCCTTGCGGGTACCACTCTTGTTGATATCGATGGCCGGGAAGACGCGCTTATCGATGAGCTTCCGGTCGAGATGGATTTCCATGTTGCCGGTGCCCTTGAATTCTTCGAAGATCACGTCGTCCATGCGGCTGCCGGTATCAACCAACGCCGTCGCGATGATGGTGAGCGAACCGCCTTCCTCGATGTTGCGCGCTGCGCCGAAGAAGCGCTTCGGGCGCTGCAACGCGTTGGAATCGACACCGCCCGACAGAACCTTTCCGGAGGGCGGAACGATGGTGTTGTAAGCGCGGGCAAGTCGGGTGATCGAGTCGAGAAGAATGACGACATCCTTCTTGTGCTCAACCAGTCGCTTGGCCTTCTCGATGACCATTTCGGCTACCTGCACGTGGCGGGTAGCGGGCTCATCGAACGTCGAACTGATGACTTCCCCGCGGACCGAACGCTGCATGTCCGTCACTTCTTCCGGACGTTCGTCGATCAGCAGAACGATCAGACTGACTTCCGGATGATTGGTCGTCACCGAATTCGCGATGCTCTGCAGGAGCATGGTCTTTCCAGTGCGGGGCGGCGCCACGATAAGACCGCGCTGGCCTTTGCCGATCGGCGTCACAAGGTCCATCACGCGGCCGGAGAAGTTGTCCTTCACCGTTTCGAGCTTGATGCGCCCGTGCGGATACAGGGGCGTCAGGTTGTCGAAGAAGATCTTGTTGCGCGCTTCCTCGGGCGGCTCGAAATTGATCGCGTCAACTTTGATCAGCGCGAAATAACGCTCGCCTTCCTTGGGCGGGCGGATCTGACCCGAAACGGTATCGCCCGTTCTCAGATCAAAGCGGCGGATCTGCGATGGCGAAACATAGACGTCGTCCGGACCCGGCAGATAGTTGTACTCGGGAGCGCGCAGGAAGCCGAAGCCGTCCGGCAGGCACTCGAGGACGCCCTCGGAAAAGATAAGTCCGCTCTTTTCCGCCTGGGTCTGCAGGATCTTGAAAATGAGTTCCTGCTTACGAAGACCAGCGGCATTCTGAACGCCCATCTCTTTGGCGATGTTGTTCAGATCGACGATGCTCTTGTCCTTGAGTTCGACGAGGTCAAGCGTGGGGCCATTCGGTTTCCCCTGCTGCTGCTTCCGGCGAAGCTGACCGGGATGCTGATGGTGTCCGTGATGCTGCTGGCCACCTTCCGATTGACCTTGCTGGCCGGACTGAAATTGCTGATTAGGCTGGCCCGAGGCGGCGGCAGGCTGCTGTGGCGGCGGAGCGGCCGCTGCCGGAGCCGTTACGGCGGGCGCGCCGTTCACCCCCGCAGAAGCATTCTCCGCCGGTTTGGCGGCTTCCGCGGGCTTTACCGCTTCCACGGGCTTTACCGCTTCCACGGCCTTTTCGGCGGCTCGGGCCGGTCGTTCGCCTCGCGGACGAACGGGCCTGGATTCCGGGCCCTTCGTGGCCTCCGAAGCCTTGGGCGGCGTGGATTCCGCGGCCTGACTATCGGCGGAAGCTTCCCGGGCGGGACGCTCAGCCGTCTTCTCGGGAGCGGACTGCTCGCGAGGCGGTGTGTCGGTTACTGGTGTGTTTTCGGTTGGTGTATTTTCGATATCGCTTGCCAAATTT
>Ga0126381_100000726_pt1 | contig 36156 bp, 25 predicted proteins | sample PanSoiMetPlot_28_FD_96465 | JGI IMG/M metagenome (GOLD analysis project Ga0126381, IMG submission 96465) | Tropical forest soil microbial communities from Panama - MetaG Plot_28 | ecosystem: Environmental > Terrestrial > Soil > Tropical forest > Bulk soil | place: Panama | collected 2016-02-17 | reverse complement strand
GGTGGCGCGTTCGACCGTCTTTAGGTTCTCGATTTTGGCGTCGATCGTTGGCTCATCCTGCAAGTCTTTGCGCCTAAATTTGATTCCGTGATCCACCGGCGCGGGATGCAGCCTAAGCGTAACCTTTTCACCGGTGTGCAACGCGGTACCGGTAAAACCAGCAATTTTGCCGACGGTCTGCTGAAATTCAGGCGTAGAGGGCATGAGCGCGTAATTAACAGAAATTTAGTGACGTGACCAGATGTTGTAGCGGTGCCCGCCGCGGCCAGCACCGTTCTTTTATTTCGGCGGTCAGAGACCGCCGTTACAGTTCATTTCAATTCAAATTCGCCGCAATCAAAGGCCATCATCTGATCAACATTTGAGACGCGAAACTGATGCATGCCCGTGCCGTTATCCTGCCAGATATCTAAGCCATTGTCAGTTTTGGCTGCGATCCCTGCGCGCGTTACATTTGGTGTCTCGCTGATTTTAAACAGCGGCAGACCGTCGCCAGTTTTGAGGTAACTTCCCTCACTGTTAAATCCAATAGCGAGCTCAACTACAGGCCTTTTATCTTTCCGCAAAGGATTGCGGACCAATCGGACTTTCACCACGTCCGTTTCGCTTTCGGTTGAAGGCGTTGAGGTCTCGCCTAAATCTTCGCGTTTTAGCGGACCGACGACGTACCCGCGCGCGTGATATCGTCCAGAGGACACGTCCTGCTGTCCATCATCTTTCCCATCCCATCGTGTGACGAGCGCATCGGCCCCGATTGCGAAGTCGTTCAATTGCGCGTTCTGATGCAGGACGCGCACGAGTTTGCCGCTTTGGTCGTAAATGCCAAGGCTAATCGTGCCATCCATTGGCGGAGGAACAAAACTGATCCGGACGGTTCTCGCAGGGGAAGCTGAAGGCGCTTGTTCTGCGGTGGGCGAGGGCGGCAGAGATTCTTCTGGCGAAATTGAGGGAGAAGGAGATTCTTGCGGCGTCGGCGAAGAAAACGGAGCTGGCGAGTCCTGTGCGGCGGCGATCTCGATTAGAGCGAAGCAGGCGAACCAAGTGACAATCTGGAAACGGCGATCGGCGATCCGCGATTTAAGCATAATATTGCCAGTTCACGTTCGGAAAAATGTTGTCCCGCCATTCACAGTCGCGCAGAAATCCTTCATCGAGGGCTTTTGTGACAAACTGATCGTGCAGACGGTTGAAGCGAGCAAGGTGATCGATCGTCCGTTGAGTCGCATATTCGCACGCAGTTCCGGTTTTCATCAGAAATGCCCAATCACTTGATTGCGCCAGCAAAAGCTCGCGGGCGAGCTGCTTTAGTACGCGATCGGCGAATTGTAGGGCGGCTGCTTCGCCTCCCGGCGTCTGTTTCGGCAACATCGGCGATTGTCCCACGAAACCGTTAGTTTGTTGCTGCGCGAGTTCACACATCCGCAGGGCCGCTGCATTCAGTTGCCGATAAATCCAGGCGTTACTCGGATCGATCCAAACGGCAAGATGGCCGTTTTCACCCCATGTGGAAGAAGCAGGCTGAACGATTTGCTGTGTCGGATGCGCGGCCAAATATTCACTCGGCGTTGTAAGGTACAAATCCCTCTCGTTCGCTGCCTGACGAATGAATTGTTCGAGGAAAATTGGTCCTTCGAACCACCAGTGCCCAAACAATTCCGCGTCGAATGGCGCGACAATGGTCGGATCGAAACCGGCGGCACCGATTTCGCGAATCTGCTGGGTGCATTGTTCCAGAAAGTGAACTGCATGTTGTGCTGCCGCATTTTCGGCTGCCGTTCGGTCATACAGCTGTTTCTCGTCACCGCGTCCGGTGATCCGATGGTATTTTACGCCCGAGAATTTTCTGCTTCCTCGCGCGATTGATCCCAAATGTTCCAGGGGCAGATCGAAACCGATATCGCGATAGAATTCCCGGTAAGCTGGATGGCCGGGATACCCTTCGTTTGCACTCCAGATTTGGCGGCTCGTTTGGGGATCGCGTGCGAATGCCGCTGGCCCCGCTGGCGTATAACAGGGAGCGTAAATGGATCGGCATGGAGGCGGTGTTCCAAAAAGCAACCCGTGCGCATCGATAACGAACCAGCGAAGGTTCGCTTCCTGGAGAATCGATTCCAGACCCGGAGCGTAACCGCATTCGGGTAACCAGAATCCGGCGGCTTCTCCGCCGAAAATTTCGACGTATACGTCGCGTCCGATCAAAACCTGCGCACGCGCCGTGCGAGGCGATTGCTGCTGAAGTATCGGCAGCAAGCCATGTGTTGCTGCGCTGGGGATAATCTCTAGCGCGCCCGTCCGTCGCAACTCACGAACGACCGAGAGCAGATCGCAATTCCATTCGTCGACAAAGAGGCGGAGAGTTTCTGAAAAAAAACCAGTGTAAAATTCAGCCAAGCCGCGGAGCTCGGGATGTGCGCGGTTTCGGATTCGTTCGCGTGCGGCAAGATCGATCAAAAGCTCGACGTGCCGGACGTAACGCTCGCGTAACAGGTCATCCTGAAGCATTGCGGAGAGCGTCGGTGTGATCGACATCGTGATTTTGAACCGAACGCCATCTTCTGTGAGGCGTTGCATCATTCGCAGCAGCGGAACGTACGTTTCGGTGATCGCCTCAAACAACCACTCTTCCTCGACGAAATGCTCGTGCTCCGGATGACGAACGAACGGTAAATGCGCGTGTAAAAGGATGACGAAATGGCCGGGCATTGCGGACGGTTTACAGCGTCATTCCGAGCGAGGTCGAGTAATCCCGAAGCAAATCCTTCGGTGTACGTCGCGAGCTCCCTCGACTACGCTTCGCTCCGTTCGGAATGACGATTACAGCGTGCGGCAAAAATCCTGGAAGCGATCCAGACCCTTTTTGATGACGTCCAGGCTTGTCGCATAACTGAAACGAACTGTGCGGTCGTCGCCAAATGCGGCGCCGGGCACGACAGCGACGTTGGCTTTGCTCAACAAACGGTCAGCGAAATTTTGGGACGTGAGGCCAAGCTGGCTGATGTTTACCAAGATATAAAACGCGCCCTCCGGTTTAACCGCAGTGACATTGGAAATCTTTGACAGGCGATCAAACATGTAGTTGCGACGCATATCGAATTCCTCGCGCATATCGGCGATCGGTTGTTGATCGCCCTTGAGAGCGGCAAGCGCACCGTATTGCGAAAAGGAGGACGGGTTGGAACTGGTATGGCTCTGGATTGAATCGACGGCTTTCGCAACTGCATCAGGCGCGGCGAGATAACCGAGCCGCCAGCCTGTCATCGCGTAGGACTTGCTAAATCCATTGATGGTAATTGTGAGATCGTACGCCTCCTTCGACAGGGACCCGATGCTCACATGCTTGACGTCGTCGTAAACGAGCTTTTCATAAATCTCGTCGGACAAGACATAAATGTCTTCTTCCGCGGCGACGTTGACGATTGCCTCCAATTCTTCGCGCGTGTAAACAGAACCCGTTGGGTTGCCCGGGCTGTTCATGATCAGCATCTTTGTGCGTGGCGTCATCGCATTTTCGAAATCTTCCGGGCGCATTTTCCAGGCGTTACGCTCGCTGGTTGGCACGATCACCGGGTCGGCACCGACCAGTCGCACCATGTCGGGGTAGCTAACCCAATAGGGCGCTGGAATTATGACTTCATCGCCCGGCTGACAAGTCGCAAGGATCGCATTGTAGCATGCGTGCTTCGCGCCGTTACTCACCACGATCTGTCCGGCGCGATAATTCAGTCCGTTGTCGGCAGCCAGCTTATCCGCGATCGCTTGACGCAGTTCCGGTATGCCAGCATTTGGCGTATATTTTGTAAAACCGGCTTCCAGCGCCTCGATTGCGGCTCTCTTGATATGCTCGGGCGTATCGAAATCGGGTTCACCTGCACCGAAGCCGCAGACGTCAATGCCTTCGGCTTTCATGGCTTTCGCCTTGCTATCGATTGAGAGAGTCAAGGACGGAGTCAGTTGGGCGGCGCGTTCAGAAATTTCCATGGGTATGATGATGTGGTCCACAAATGGGAGCGCAAACTATTGGCGACGGTAGAAGTTTTCAATCAGAGGTTTGAAATTATTTTCGTCAACTCGAATGATCGCCATCTCGCGTTTCGCATTTTCGACGGAATCCGATGCATGCGCGGCGTTAACCATGATCGTTTGCCCAAATTCCTTTCGAATCGAACCGGGCGGCGCTTTTGCCGGATCAGTGGGACCCAGCACGTCTCGAATTTTACGGACCGCATCCACGCCCTGGTAAACAATAGCAATCGACTTTTCCGTTCCAGGTGCTCCGCGTTCGTCTGGATGACATTCGCTGGGCCTCTTGCCGGCCATAAACTCGACAATGCTTTCCCAGTTTTCACGTCCGCTTTTCGGACCGAGTTTCTTCTCAAGAACGGGCAGAACAGGCCCGTAAAACTCCTCCGCTTGTGCCACGCTCATCTGGTGAACCTTGAAACCAATGATCGAGAGGCCAGTGCGCGAAAACACTTCGATCACGCCGCCTGGACGCAAATTTGGGAACCGAAAATTGTCTGGCTTAATCAACACAAGCGTTTTTTCGATTTGAGCGCCGGGCGGGTAGGGGACGGCGCGATCGAGAATCCCACCGTCCGAATCAGAAAATTCGGCCCACAGTTTTAGATCGCGCTCCACCGCGCTTGGATCGAATTCGGTGACAACTCCCGGTTCGAAGTAAACAACCTTCTCTGAATCATCGGTGATGTAATCACCGTACGTGTCGCGAATAGTTTCGCCACTGGTGCGCTCGTGCAGGATGTGGCCCACGACGTGATGAATCCTCTCCACCGCATCTGATCCGCGAAAGATCAGGAACAAAACGCGCGCATTCTGGCCGTTCTTTCCCCCAGTGAAATTTTTGAGCACGTACTCGCGAATCAATTGCTGCGTGGCGCGGTGGCTCGGGTCAGTTTCTGTTACAATCGTGTCGGCGTAGCGCTTGGTCAGTTCTGCGCGCGGAGAGAACATTCGCCCTCCGACCAAATCGAGTCCCGTCCGCGAAATCAATCGGCCAACAATGCCGCCGGTGCGCGATTTCCCAATCGAATAAGGTGTGACGATCGCGTAAGCGAGCTGTTCAGATTGCATCGGTTTTTACTGTAGCGGCGGTCTATGACCGCCGCAAAAACTTGGCGGCAGCCTTTCGTGGTCTGCAGACTGCCGGCTCCGCGCCAGAAAGGCCATCCATTTCCCTCGATGCTTCATGCTGATGATGTCGAGCTGGTTCTGGTGCAGCGCGCGAAAGAATTCGTCTTTCTCGCTGCGCAGAATGCCTGAAAGAATCAGCCATCTTTTGCCGCCTACTTTGGGCAGCATTTCAATAAGCAAATCGCTGTATAAATTTGCTGCGATCACGTCGTTTTGCCGTGCCGAGTTGCAATTGCGCACATCGCCTAACTGAAAAGTGACGCCACGAATTTTGTTTAGTCGGGCGTTTGACTTGGCGACCGAGATGGCCGCAGGATCGTTGTCGATACCTGTGACCCGGCCGGCACCGAAACGTTTCGCCGCCAAAGCGAGAATTCCGCTGCCAGTCCCAAGATCCGCGAGTGACCAACCGGGTTTCCAGCAACGCGTAAGTTGTTCCAAGACACGAAGCGACATTGCCGTCGTAGCGTGTTCGCCAGTTCCAAATGCCAACGAAGCTGGAATAATAATCCGGGGGCGCCCTTTGTGCCCCGATCGTCGGGACACTACCGTCTCTGCCACATTGGAAATGATTAATCGTTTCCCGATCTTGATTGGCTTCGACTCGCCACGCGCAAGTTGCTCCAGCCAATTGCGCGGCAACGCCACAATGCGGCCGCCGAACTTCTCGACCAGCGCAATCGAATCGCTCCGGGAGCGGCATGCGATTTCCAGTTCCAGACGTTTGCGCTCAGGGCTGCGTACGATCACCAGCTGGCCGCGAGCCTTTGCCTGCAGAAACTCTTCGTGCGCTTTAATCCAATGCACTCCGGCTCGTTTACGCCACAAATACACAAAGAAGATGTTACACAAAGTGCCGGTTGCTGAATACACGTCCTCTCTCCCGCGCACTTGAATCGAGCTTTCTTTCTCGCATAACGTCCTGTGCATGTTTGAGGACCCGGCACAGTTTCCATTTGCCGCTCGACTGGAAACGAATTGGCAGATCATCCGCGACGAAATGACTACCCTCAGCGCGAGCGGCTTTTTCGCTTGGCCGGAAAAATCTCTCTACGGTGAGAGCGGTTGGACAACTTTTGGGCTATATGCATTTGGCCAGAAAGACGCGCCCAACTGCACACTTTGCCCACAAACCGCCGCGCTCGTGAAAACAGTCCCGGGATTGGTCACAGCGGGGTTCTCACGACTCGCTCCGGGTACGCATATCAAGCCACATGTCGGTTACGACGAATATTCGCGCTATGTTCTCAGATTACATCTTGCCCTGAAAACCAATTCCGCCTGCGGTATCCGGGTCGGCAGTGAGACGCGCGTCTGGAAGGAAGGACGGGTCCTCGTTTTTTGCGATGCGATTGAACACGAAGCATGGAATCGTGGCGCAACTGTTCGCACTGTCCTATTGCTCGATTTCAAAAACCCGCGTTATCGGCACAAGATTTTGAATCCATCGTTCAGTGCCGAGTTCATCGACTTTATCGAGAAAGTGCGCTGGCCTGAAATGGGATTCAGAGAACGCTGGGCATGGCGGCTGTGGAAGCTCACGCATCTTGGGCGCAAGCCGCCACCCGCTGGACAGTCATCATTGGCTAACCCAAATCGTTAGCCAAGTTAGGAAAATTCTTCCGCTCATTCGTTAAAGTAAATCGCGCGTAACCGCTCGCGGGTGAGCCGGAGAACTGGGTCGAAGCGGCCCAGCTTCATGCCATCAAGTTGGGGTGACTGATCGGCCAGATTCTCCACAAGGAAGGCGTCCTCATTCACAGTCCGCCGCACTTTGCGTCGGAAGAGCAACGCCAGCGGAAACGCAAAACATCTCGCGAGCAAGACCGGCAGCCGGAGAAAGCCAAATGTAACAATGTTTGTCGTGGTTCGATCTTCGGGCACGAAATAGTGCAGTACATGGTATTTGACCAATCGTTCGGTACCACTTTGGCCGTCGCGCCAAAAATGGATCACCGAAGATCGTGGAGGATCGAAATGCAAAGTATAATCAGAATGGAAGATATCGCCGCGTCGAATGCCGAGAGCTAATCGCGTATCAAAAGGTGGCGCCTTCGCTGGCCCGCGATTGAAGACTCTGATCGAATCGCGCGTGGTCTGAACCTGGATCACTGCTTCGTCAGCACGGGCTGGATCAAAACCAAAATCGGGATGGGTGGTGACCGTGTGTTCGACTTCGCTGAAGTTGTCTATCACCAGCTCTAAAGGCGCGCGGACCCGGTTGAAAACAACTCCAGCATCAAGCCAATCTTGCATTTTAATTTCTGGCACCGGTTGATCTCCTTCTCTGGCCCGAATCCAGATCACACAAGCTGATTCTGCACAATCGTAGCTGATGACTGACGCACGCAGTTTCGGCGCGCTCGGACTTTCACCTCTGCCATCGGCACAAAAGGCCCACCCGTGATACGGACAGACAAGTCTCGTCCCGCAAATCCGTCCGAGGCTGAGCTTCATTCGCCGATGCGCGCATTCATCCTGCACCGCTCCGAGGCTGCCTTGTTCATCGCGGAACAGCGCCATGGCGCACCCGGCAATCTTTTTCGGAATGACCTGCCCTCGTGACACCGCACCTACCGGACAGATCGGGTGCCAATACTTAAGCACAGCTTAAATGCCTTCACGTAGCGCGGCGGGATCGCTCACCCTGCCGTACCGACGCCGGAATGCCGCGATGTCTCGAGCATCGAGCGGAGTTCCTTCATAGTTCAACTCGGACGCCCCGAATCCAAGTTCGGGCAAGATATTCCAATGCGAACGGGATGCGCCCGGCGGAGCTAAGCCGATTGTCGGCGACAACTCGGGAAAGCGCGCAGAAAGGAGTGCTGACAAAATACATGCTGTGATGTCGTGCGGAGTCAAAAACGACAGAAAAAGCTCCGGTAATTGTGCAGGAAGAATTTGCCCCACGGATTCCGGTACATGCGTGATACGCGGCATTGGTTTCCCACTTCGGACGAAACCGCCTTCTGTGCAGAGAATGTCGTGCTCTCGTCGGAAACGCGCCAGGACTGCCGGACCATTCAGACAATGGGGCGCAGAATCGTCCACCATCAAAGTGCCGGGCGCCAGACGATCGACGTCCAAGACGTTCGCTGTGTTGGTTGCCCCAACAATAACCGTGGCGTCGTAACACTCTCGAAAGTTAGCGCCGAGGACGCGAACGGGACCTTCGAATCGATGCTCGCCGCGCAGCGTCGTTTCCAATTGGGTAAAAAAGTCTGCGCTTCGAAATGGATCGCACAGGCGCAGCTCCGCCGGATGCGGCAACACTTCCAGCATAAGACGAAGCGCCCCAAGGCCAATCGATCCAATGCCATAAAACATAACGGTCTCTTCTTTCATTTCTCGGCCCGCTTCATTAAGCAGCGCCGCCAGGTTCAAAACAACAGCCGCGATTGTTGTGTTGTGCCCAGTCGTTAGGGCAGCGAATCCGTTTCCGGAACATGCTGCCTGCACCGCCGCGCCGTAGTTCGTGGCCGTGGCGATCAGGCCGGTCAAGGCCACGCATCGGGCCCCGCATTCGGATGCCTCACTTACTCCATCGACCACGTGCGACAAGAGAACTGGTGCACCCGGTTTCACCTCCGATGTCCGCATCGGCAACATGAAAATGCCAATCGACCCAAGAGACGTTTCGAAAATTAAGTCAAACAGGACTCCTCCGCCGTTGAGACGGTGAAAGAAAAAGTCGCTTGGCACGCCAGACTGTTCGAACAAACTGTCGGGCCACGACATGAGCGCAGCGGCCGTAAGTTGCTCTATTTTGCCCGAACGCATCAGATCGACCAAAGGCGTCTCCTCCGTTCGAAGAAGTGGTGCCGCAATTTCTACGGGTGCCTCGGTTGCGGCAGGCATAGCCAGCACCGTTGACTCCTGCTCGCCGACTGAATCATTCATTAGTTGAAGGAGACGGTCGGCCAGCTGCGCCGGCGTGAGCTCGGCATTGAAGAGATCGATAGGCAACACGCATCCGGCGTGACTTTCGAGCCGAACTTTCAATTCCACTGCCATCAATGAATCCATGGCGGTTAGTCGCTTATTCGGATCGATTTCTGCGGGGGCCATGCCGAGTGTCGCCGCCAATTGCCTAACAACCAAATCGGAAACAGCCGCACCTATTTCTTCTGATGGAAGAGCTCGTATCGTCGCACGCCAATCATTTTGAGCGGCACACTGGACCTGTTTGGATTTCCCTGCCTCGACCAAATCGCGGAATATTGGTGAATCGCCAAACTTAGCGCTAACGCGGGTGAGCTTCTCCCAATCAACATCCATCACACCAACTTGAGCTTCACTGCTTGCAATCAAATGGGACAAAGAAGAAAGAGCGTCTCGCGAAGACAACTCCCGCACGCCGATCTCATTGAGAAAGCGGCCCACCTCCGGGCGATCGGCTACTGTCCCCATATCTGAAATCTGGCCCCAATTGATACTCAATCCGGGAAGCCCCTCTGCCCTCCGATAGTGTGCTAGCGCATCAAGGAACGCATTTGCCGCGGCGTAATTTGCCTGTCCGGGAGCGCCAATAATCGAAGAAAGCGACGAAAACAGAACAAAACAATCGAGTGTCATTCCCCGGGTTTGCTCATGCAGATTCCAGGCGCCCTTAATTTTCGGTGCGAGCACAGCTGCCAGATCTTCCTGGCTCATTTCCGCTAGTGCGCGATCGCGGAAAACCGCGGCAGCGTGAAAGACGCCACGTAATGGAGGCGCAATTTTTTTCAATCGACGCAAACCAGCGGCTAGCGCGCCCAGATCGGTTACATCCATAGATAGAGTGAAAACTGAGACACCACGGGATCGCAGTTCTTCGATCAGCTGCGCATCCTCCGCCGTCGGGGACCGGCGGCGGCTAACGAGCGCGAGGTTCATTGCTCCCCGTTCGGCCAGCCAGCGCGCCGTGGCCAGACCGAAACCGCTCAGACCGCCGGTAATCAAATAGGTTCCATCAGGCTTCGGCCAAAACTCTGCGGGAACTTCCGGCGCATTATCCGGATCGAATTCGAAGACGATCTTGCCGATGTGTTGTGCGCCTTGCATCCGACGAAAGGCCGCGACGGCGTCCTTCGCGGCAAATTTAGTACACGGGATTGGCTTGAGTTTCCTGCGGGTGAAGCCGCTCGCTAAAAACCGCCGCAAAGGACGCTGTTCCGCCGGGCGAGAAGTCAACGCGGTGTTGAGATCGAAAGTAAAAAATGAGAGTGATCGCTTAAAAGCGCCGAGCGGCAATGCGTTATTCTCAAATAAATCCCGTTTGCCAATTTCCACGAATCGTCCGTGCGGGGCGCAGACCGTTAGGCTTTTCTGCTGAAATGGCCCCGCCAATGAATTAAGCACGACGTCAACACCGCGGCCCTTCGTGTACTTCAACACTTCATCGGCGAAATCCAAAGTGCGCGAATCCATTACGATTGGAACGCCGAGCGAACTCAGGTAGGCGCGTTTTTCCTCACTTCCCGCGGTGGCGAGAACGATCGCGCCGATCTTTTGCGCGAGCTGCACGGCAGCCAGACCGACTCCGCCGGCGGCCGCATGGATCAGAACTGTTTCACCACGACGAAGCTGCGCCAGAGTGTGCAGCGCGTGATACGCAGTCCCGAAAGCGACCATGATCGAGGCGGCCTCGGCAAAGCTCAGTTGCGGCGGAATCTTCCACACGTCCTCCACATTTGGAATCAAATGCGAGCCGAACGCACCGCCCGCCGGTGCAAACCCAACTACGCGATCGCCAACGCGAAACTTTCGCACGCCGGGTCCCAGACACGTCACGCGCCCGCTAAACTCATCGCCCAGGGTCGGCAGTTCACCGTCTCTCAAAGGATACAAGCGAAGGACCTTCATCAGATCGCGAAAATTTAATCCCGCGGCAGCGACTTCGACTTCAATCTGACCTGCACTTGGCGCCAGGCGAGCGCGGCCGCGGAACCGAAGCGAATCGACCAGACCGGGTTGGCCGATCTCAAGGGCGTAGGCCGGTGGCAGGATGACTTGCGGAGAAACTTTGGGCTGAAATGGCCGCAAGCGCCGAACGCAGTGGTCATTGGCCCGGAGCACGACCTCTGGCTCAACATCAGCACCGAATAATTCGCAAAGCAGCGCATCGCCTAACGAAGCGTCAGCGCAATCAACAATCGATACGTGCCAGTGTGGTTGCTCAGTTTGAACGGTTCGCACGAAACCCCAGAGCGCCGCGGCTCGGGGCTTAACGCTTTCACTATCGCGGACGGCTTGCGCGTCACGAGTGACGACGACCCAGCGCGCCGGGATCTGGTTGCCTTCAACTGCAAGCCGGGCTTGGATCAGCGCTAGAAATGTGGGGCAGGGATCTTCGTCGTCCCAGCTCCACAGATAGAGCACGTGCTTGGGAAGTGAACCGCAAGCGGCAAGATCGTTCCACAACCGGATCGCCCAATCCCTCTGGCGCAAATCCACTGCGATTTGTCTTCGATTGGTCTTGTGCAATTCACCATTGGCTAAAACAAGTGTGGTAGTTATGTCTTTTTTGCGGAGCGTTTCGCCTAACGACCGAGCGAATTCCTTCCGATCACAAAAGATCAGAACTTCACCTGGTGCCGTGTTTGGCAATCCAGCCGCAGATCCAGCCGGTTCCCATGCGAACTCATAGAATTGGCGCCTTATTTCGCCTTGCCTAGAATCGACATCGATTGGACGCGCCCGACGGACCGTCACACCGTCGACGCGCGCGACGACCGCTCCGTTCGGGCTGTAAAGTGTAACGTGACCAACGTAGGAGTTCTCGGAGCGCTCGATGAAATGCAGATGGCTCCAAAGTTTTTCCGGCAACCGCTGGAAGAGTTGCACTTGTCGAAGCGACATGATGATAAACGCGCCCGTTTCATGTTTCCGTCTGAGCGCTGTGCCGGAATGAAAACAACTGTCGAGCGCTGGCGGAAACAACAGATAATCCGGCCATCCACGTTCTCCCAGAGGAATGACCAGGCTGAGAACGGCCTCGTCGCCGCGCGTTTGCAAAATGGTTACGCCTTGGAAGGCGGGGCCATAGACCTGGCCCATTTCGCTAAGCTCACGGTAAAGCGTTTGGGGATCGCGTTTAATTCCGCATTCCTCCCGAAGACGTTCCAGATCGACCGGCGGCGGAACGTGCAGGCGTCCGGATCGAAAAAGTCCCTCGGCTTGGATTTCCCATTGCTCGGGAGCGTTCGGCCGCGCCGCAAAAATTTGAAAAGAGCTAGTTGCTGGATCGACCTTCACACACGTCGGCACCGCGCGCTGGTCGGGTAGAAAGAGCAAGTGATGAAATTTGATATCTTCCAGAAAGATCGTCGGTTCGTTTAGGAATTCACGGACGGCGGCAGCTGCCATTTCCAGATAAGCCGCTGCTGGCATGACGGGCGATCCGTTGATGCGGTGATCGGCCAGCCAGGGGACCAGGCGAACGTCGAGATGGTTCAGCCATGTCGGTTGCGGTAGTGGCTGCCGGTCGCCGAGTAGCGGATGCGCTGGATTGCTTCGCAGTTCACGTGCCGCCCCGCTGAATTCGCGCCAAAGTCGCTGACGTTGCCAAGGGTAAGCTGGCAGGCGCATCGCCCGGCGGGGCCTTGAGTAGATTTCTTCCCACCGAACTGACGCCCCGTTTCGATACAACGCCGCCAAACCCCGTAACATTGTGCTCCGCTCATTCTCTCCACGGCGCAATGAAGCCACACTGAATGCTGCTGACTTTTGAGCGAGCACGATCTCAGCCAGCGCCGCTGCCATCACGGGATGTGGCCCAATCTCAACCAGGGCCGTGCAACCATCGCGGAGCAAATGCGCGATGCCTTCTGCGAAACGCACCGGTTCCCGAACGTTGCGCCACCAGTAATCTTGATTCATTTCAGGACCTCGCACCGTCGCGCCGGTGACTGTGGAAACCATCGGGAGCGTCTCTATTTTGCCCGAGATTCCGGCGAGATCTTTGCGCAAGCCATGCTCAATGGCGTCCATCTGTGCACTATGAAAGGCGTATTCAGCTCGCAGAAATCGATGAAAAATCTGTGCCTGCTTCAGCGCGTTCGCGATCTCTTCCAACGCATTCGGTTCACCCGACAAAGTTACTTGTCCGGGAGCGTTGAAACCGGCGAGGCTGATTCTTCCCGGGAATTTTCGCTCCCATCTTCTTGCTTCATCCTCCGGTATGGAAGCAGCGAGCATTCGGCCAAGACCATGCGTCTTCACCATCCACCGGCTACGCGAGAGAATTACGTGTAGAATTTCTTCCAGGGTGAAGATGCCCGCCGCCCACGCGGCGGTTGCCTCGCCCGAACTGTGTCCGATGACTGTGTCCGCTTCGATTCCCCATTTTCGCCACAGTTCAACCAAACCGGCTTGCAAGGCGAAGAGGGCGGGCTGCGCGATGTCGGTGTAATTCAGCCGCGAAGACTTTTCGTCTGCGAGGAGCGCGTCAAGCAGCTTCAGATCTCCGAGCTTTTGGCAAATCGCATCACATCGTTCCCAGAATTCGCGGACTGTCTTTTCCGAGTGACAAAGTTGTCGTCCCATGGCCCACCATTGCGGACCCTGACCACTGAAAATGAAAGCGATCTTCGGACGCCCCGTAGCGGGTGCCAAATCGACCGATGATTTCGCAAAGGCCAGCAGTTGCACTTGTAAATCCGCGATCGAACCCGCGACGAAACCCTGGCGGATTGGATGATGTGATTTTCCGAGAGCGGTGGCGGCGCAAAGGTCACGCAAAGAGAACGACGGTGGCGCATTTTCTTCAATGAACTGCGCGAACGCGCTCGCGTAACTCGTTAGGGCATTCTGACTTCGTGCGGAAAGTGGCAAGATACAAGGCTCGCTTGTGTCAGCTTCCATTGACTCGGAAGGAGAAGCCGCTGGAGCCAATAACGCGTGGGCGTTGGATCCACCGAATCCGAAGGAATTTACCGCGACCAACGGCTCTCTCTCTTCCGACAAACATAATGGTAGTAAAGTCGTGGGCACTTTGACGCGATCGGCTGGCAACAGTGGATTCGGCTTTGTGAAATGGAGACTCGGCGGAATCGCTCGTTGCTCCAGCATGAGCACCGCTTTGATAACCCCAGCCATGCCGGAAGCCGATTCCAAATGCCCGATGTTGGTTTTTACGGAGCCAATTAGTAATTGCTCGTTAGGCGGACGACCATCCGACAAAACGGAAGCCAGCGCGCGCGCTTCAATGGGGTCGCCGACCGGTGTGCCGGTTCCGTGCGCTTCCACATATACGACATCTCGCGGTCGAACCCCAGCGACTTGCAGAGCAAGACGAATCATCTCCTCCTGCGCTTGTTGGTTAGGCACCGTCAGACTGCTCGAATGACCGTCCTGATTCGATGCGGTAGCTAAAAGGAGAGCACGTGCATGAAGTCCCAGGGCACGCGCGGTTTCAAGACGCATCAGAAGAATGGTAGCGGCGCCTTCGGCCCGGACGTAGCCGTCGGCGTCGGCCGAGAACGCACGACATCGGCCGCGTGGCGATAACATGCGAGCCTGGCTTAAACCGATACTCGATTCCGGCAAAAGCAAAGCGTTGGCGCCACCAACCAAAACCTGGTCGCACTCGCCCGACCAAAGGTTCTGGGCGGCGAGATGCAGCGCGACAAGAGATGAGGAACAGGCGGTGTCCATCGCCACGCTCGGCCCGCGGAGATTAAGTAGATATGAAATTCGGTTGGCCGCTATCGAGAGCGCGCTGCCGATGTTTGTATATCCATCGATCGATATCGTGTCGCGTCGATGCAACCTCGGATAATCACTGTGCGAAATACCCACGAAAACGGCGGTCCGTGATCCGGTCAGCTGTTCTGGGGCGAGCCCCGCGTCCTCGATCGCCTCCCACGTCGTCTCCAGCAGCCACCGATGTTGCGGATCGATGCAGGCCGCTTCTCTCGGCGCGATCCCAAAAAATGCAGCGTCAAACGTGTCGACATTGTCGACGAAGCCGCCCCAACGAGTCACCATTCGGCCTGGCGCGCCGGGATCGCCGTGGTGAAACCGAGCCGCATTCCAGCGTTGTTCCGGAACTTCGGTAATGGCATCGACTCCGTCGCGCAGAAGTCGCCAGAAGGATTGCGGGCTGTTCGCGCCGCCCGGAAAACGGCAACCCATCCCAACAATCGCGATCGGGTCCTTCGTCGCCATATGCCCGACAGAAATTACATGCTCAAAGCCCCAACAACTCACGCCTAAAATTTTGCTGGCACTAGGAAGCGGTTGACCCCAGTCGCACTAACTGATAAAACGCTCTGCGGGCGCCAATTCGAATTGTCTTGTATCCGACGGACGATGATTGATCACAACACAATCTTTCGATCGACCCTCGGCCTGTTCCTCGTGCCGATTTTCCTGACAGCGTGTGGCAAACACGATAAGAACGATCAACGGGCCGAGAGTTCCCGAAAACCAGCCGTCGTTACAGCACTCGGACGTGTCACACCGGGCCGTGCCGTCATTTCCGTCGCAGCCGAGCCTGGGAGTCGAGTGCTGAAGTTAGAAGTGACGGAAGAGCAAAGGGTGAAAGCCGGTGACCCATTGGCTTACCTTGATACCTATCCACTCCGGCTCGCCGAGCGCGATGCCGCGAAAGTGGCCAAAGATGAAGCATGGGAACGCAACGAGACGGAGACGGCCTACGCTCATGCCCTCGTGGATCAAAACACGGAAGCTGTGCAACTCCTCGAAGTCGCCGTGGATCACGAGCACAAGGAATTAGCGCGCACCGAATCCATGTTCTCGACCCATACGGTGCAACAGAAACAAGTGGACGATCAGAGATTTCTCGTCCAAAGCCGCGAAGCCGAGCTGGCTAAAGCCAAAGCAGAGCTCCGGTCCGCGGAAGCCGCTCTGGCTCGGATCCGTAGCACTGTTGGGTTGCGCTCCGCAGACGCACGTTTGAAAGCGGCAGAAGCTCAACTCGAACTCTCCATTATTCGCGCTCCAATTGATGGCGAGATCCTCAAAGTCTTCACCTATCCCGGCGAACGGATTGGAAACGATCCTATTTTGAGAATGGGCAACACCGAAGACATGCATGTCATCGCTGAAGTCCATGAAACTGATATTCGAAATGTCCACGTCGGACAGCCGGCTACCATTACGAGTGAAGCCTTGGCAGAGCCTGTGCATGGCATGGTCGAGGAAGTGGGCGCTCTCATCTTTAAGAATGATGTTTTGGACCTCGACCCACGCGCCACCAAGGATACCCGGATCATCGAAGTGCGAATCAAGCTCGACAACTCGGAGGCTGTGAAGCGGCTCACCTACCTTGAGGTTTCGACCCGCATCGACGTGAATGCGCCACCTCCCGGCGTAAAATCGGCAGCCAGATGAAGACTCCGCTCGCGTGGCGGAATGTTCTGCACAGCAAAGCACGGTCCGTAATCGCTCTCTGCGGTGTCTCGTTTTGCATTCTCCTTATCTTCATGCAGCTCAACTTCTACGGCGCCGCCACGACTAATGCGACACAGGTTCACAACGCACTGGATTTCGACTTGATCGTCCTTTCCCCGCAATACACGTACCTTGCTCATCCCGGAAAATTTCCGCGTGGCCGTCTAGAACAACTCCGCGCCGTTGATGGCGTGGAATCGGTCATTCCGGTTTGGTCAGAACTCGGTGAATGGCAAAATCCGGAGACTCGCCTGTCCTGGCACATTCTTGCCCTTGGCGTAGAGCCGGCGGAACGCCCATTCCGGGATGACAATGTGAACGAGCAGCTTCCCCTTCTTGTAACGCCGGATAATGCGCTGATTGATTCAGTGTCGCGCCCCGAGCATGGTCAACTCGGTCCGGGCGTGACTTCGGAACTACAGCATCACCGGATCCGAATTGTCGGACAGTACCGGGCGGGCGGCGGATTTCTCGCCGGGTCAACGCTTGTGACAAGCCGCGACACGTTTCTTCGGGCCTTCGCATTTGCCTCAGCCGATGAGCCGAACATGGGATTGGTAAAACTTGTGCCGGGCGTCTCACCAGTGCTGGTGGCCGAAGAAGCGAAAAAGCGTCTCTCACCGGTGGCCACAGCGCTGACGCGTGCCGAGCTGGCCGCCACCGAACGTCATTACTGGTTAAAAATCAAACCGATTGGCCTCATGTTCACTTCCGGAATCCTGATCGCCTTGCTGGCCGGCGCCGTCGTTCTTTACCAGGTTCTAACGAGCGAAGTGCAAAACCGATTGCGTGAATATGCTACTCTCAAAGCACTGGGATATGCCGATCGATATGTTTACAGCACAATCGTTAGGCAAGCTGTCATTTTTTGCGGAGTCGGTTTCGCTCCGGCCTTTCTCGTTGCGTTAGGCCTTAATTTCCTTATTCGAACGGCTGCCATGGTCTCGGTCAGCATCACGTTGACCCGGGTGATCGGCGTTCTTCTTCTCACTTCCGCCATGTGCTTCGGCGCCACTTTTCTGGCGGTGCGCAAGCTGCGCCAGGCAGACCCTGCCGACCTCTTTTAATGGTAATGTGGTCCTCGGTCCGAGCACAGGTACGAGCGATTGTACGTCGGACGCCGCTCGCCTTGCGCAATGTTCTTCACGATAAAACAAAGATGACTCTCTCGATCGCGGGTGTCGCATTCGCGGTCATCATTATGTTTATGGAGCTGGGATTTTTGAACGGACTTTACGATAGCCAGACCAGCGTTTTGGAATTCTTCGATGCCGAGCTCGTGATGGTTAGCCGAACACTTCAGATCTTCAATGGCCACGAAACATTTGACCGGGCACGACTGGTTCAGACTGCTGCGCTCGATGAAGTGAAAGGAGTCTATCCCATTTATGTCGAAGATACTTTTTCCGATCTGCGCCATCCCATTAGCGGGATCAACCACAACACGCGTGTGATCGGCTTCGATGGACAGGATGCAATTTTTTGCTCCGGCGAAACTAACCGGATGATCGAGCGCCTGCGCACTCCGATGTCGATCCTGTTCGACCGAAAATCGCGAAGTTTTGTCGGCAGTCTCGGAACCGGAGCGGTCACGGAATTGGCTGATCGCGCAGTTACAGTCGTCGGAACCTTCGCGCTAGGGCCGGACTATTATTATGACGGAAACGTGCTGACTAGCGGCGAAACTTTCTTCCGGCTTTTTCCAACCCAAACTCGCTCAGAAGTTTTCCTTGGGCTGATCAAACTCAACCGTGCTGCATCGGCTAACGAGGTCTTGGACAAGCTTCGGCAAATGCTTGGTCCCGATGTCGAGATCATGAAGAAATCAGACATGGTGACCCGCGAGAAAGCCAACTGGCGAAAATCCACACCAGCCGGTTACATTTTTACGATGGGCGTGATCGTTGGCTTCGTCATCGGAGTCTTTATTACATATCAAATCCTCTACATCGACATCGCTGATCACCTTCCTCAGTTTGCGACGATGAAAGCGCTTGGCTATCACAACCGCGATCTTGGGCTACTCGTGCTACAACAGGCCGTCTTCCTCGGGATGCTCGGCTTCCTGCCCGCTGTGATCATGACATTCTTCCTTTATTCAGCACTTACCATCATTACCGGGATCATTACCAAACTCACTCTTGGCCGCATCGCGCTTGTCCTTTTTCTGACGCTCGGAATGTGTTTTGTCTCAGGCTTGCTCGCTGTCCGGAAGGCCATGACGGCAGATCCTGCCGAACTTTTCTGATGAAGCCTAACGGATCGCGAGAGCCGATCGTGCGGGTTCGCGCCCTGAGCCACTCATTTGGGTTCGAACCAAATCGCAAACAGGTGCTCCACGATAATAACCTGGATCTGCTGCCGGGCGAAATTGTCATTATGACTGGTCCCTCCGGTTCTGGAAAAACGACGCTCCTGACATTAATCGGAGCACTGCGTTCCGTTCAGGAAGGAAGTATTGTAGCCTTCGGTCGCGAACTAGCCGAGATGAAGCCTAACGAGCTCGTCGATATTCGGCGTGGGATTGGTTTTATTTTTCAGGGCCATAACCTGTTCGATTCCCTCAGCGCCCGCGAAAACGTTAATATGGCGATCGAATTAATCGTGCAGGATCGGCCCGAGCGGGATCTTCGTTCCGCCGAGATGCTATCGAAGGTCGGTCTCGGGGGACGACTCGATTACAAGCCGCAGGCTCTTTCTGGTGGTCAAAAACAGCGCGTAGCAATAGCGCGGGCTCTCGTCAACCGCCCTAAACTCATCTTGGCTGACGAACCGACTGCGGCCCTGGACAAGGAGGCCGGTCGCGATGTCGTCACCATTCTACAAGCGCTAGCCGAGGACGAAGATGCAGCGGTTCTGATCATCACCCATGATCCACGCATCCTGGATGTGGCGGATCGGATTATCAATTTGGTGGACGGCAGGATTGTTTCGGACATTGCGGTTGAACAAACGGTCAAAATCGTCGCGTTTTTGCAAAAGTGTCCAATCTTCGCCCAACAGCCTATCGCAACGCTAGCGGAATTTGCCGCATTAATGGAACACGAAACGTTTCGCCCAGGTGAGATCATTATCAGGCAGGGCGAAGTGGGCGATAGATTCTACATCGTCGAATCGGGAACAGTGGAAGTTTTGAGCACAAAGGATGGTCACCCTCCCGAGAAAGCTACACTCGGGCCGGGTGACTTCTTTGGGGAAGTCGCCCTTCTCACAGGCGAGCCGCGCAACGCCACGGTCACCGCGCAAGAACCGGTGCAAGTCTTTATCCTGGCCAAAGCTCATTTTGATCGAGCCCTTCGCACGAGCAAAACACTTGAAGAACGCCTGCGCGAAGCGCTCTATCATCGAAGGTAGATGCGCGTTTCAAGTCCACGATGGAGCGGGTGACGAGGCTCGAACTCGCGACGTCCACCTTGGCAAGGTGGTGCTCTACCAACTGAGCTACACCCGCAGTTTTGAAGAGTGACAATAATGTCCAGCCGACCGTGTCACGCAACCTTTTAATTGCCTCGGAAGGTTCAAAATCGTTGAATCCAAATCGGGCGTTGAGTGCATCCTATAATCAAACACCCTATGAATAGATTATTCCTCCTTTGTAGTTGCATGACCGCGTTGGCTGGCAGCTTGTTTGCCCAGGTTCCAACCCAGACCCCGATTGCCAGCCCGACAGCAACAACGGCGGCAACAGCTGCAACCGCTGCGACTTCAGTAGCAGCGCCAGCATCAGTTGCAACCGCGAGTTCCGCTTCATCCGATCTTGCTGACAAAATTCACCAGAAGCTGGAGAAAAAGCTCGGCCATAAGCATGGCATCATCATCGATGGAGACGACAAAGATCAAGACGCCGATCTGGACCAGATGCGCAATTTAGTGGCGATTCCCATCGTGGCGATCGTGTTCCTGTCGATATTCGGCGCGCCCGTGGCGATCGTGGTGATGATTGGGATATTTTCAATGATCGCAACTCGAATGCGGCAGCGCACTATCCGCATCATGGTAGAGAAAGGCCAGCCCGTTCCGGCAGAACTGCTGGCTCCCGCTGCCCGAGGTTTGCGCCGGCGTTCCGATGCGCGGCGCGGGGTCATTTGGACCATGATCGGCCTGGGTCTCATGATCTGGCTAGCAGCCGTAAACGACTGGGAAGGCGGTGCGTGGTCCTTCGGATTGGTTCCGTTCCTGATCGGGCTTGGCTATTTAATCGTATGGAAATTGGAGAACAAAAAGGACATTCCGCCACCGCCACCGGCACCGTAATATTGCGGCCGTGGAGCTCACTGATGCGGACCTCGTTACGCGAGTTCTTGCCGATGACGATCAGCACGCTTTCGGCGAACTCGTGCGGCGGCATCAATCGAGCGTGCGCGGTCTGCTGCGGCAACTCACTCGCACGGATGTCGCCCTCGCAGATGACCTCGCGCAGGAAGCTTTTCTACGGGCCTACAAAAACATCCGTAGCTTTCGTGGTGAGGCACGGTTTTCAACGTGGCTTTATCGAATCGCCTACAATTGCTTTCGCGAGGACGCGCGGCGTCGCAAAGAACTGGTGGGCGTGGATGAGGAGAAATGGCAGGCAGAACAGGATCCCCAGAGCGTCGATCCCGGTTTGAGACACGATCTTATGCACGCGCTAAGTTTGCTTCCGTTACACGAGCGCACCGCGGTTGTGCTTTGCTGTCAGAACGGTCTGTCGCACGATGAAGCCGCGCGTGTCCTTGAGATTCCGCTTGGCACGGTCAAAACGAACGTCCTGCGCGGCCGCGAAAAATTGAAACGCACACTGGCGGCGTGGGCGCCGAATTGATAAAGTGAATCCGATGATCGATGACGAGACGTTAGACCGACAACTGCGTGAAGCAGTACCGTATATTAATGACGACGGTTTCACCGCGCGTGTTATTGCGAAACTGCCCGCAGCACGGCGTGAGCCGCAATGGCTCCGTGCAATGATTGTCGTAGGCCTGGCGCTGCTGGGAACCGGAATTGCCTACGTGATCGGTGGCGGTCACGTCGTTCGTGAAGGCATAATCGAATTCGCGAACTTCCCGATTTGGCTGTTGCTGGTCTTCGCGTTCGGTTGTGGTCTCGTCGTTGGTGCGTTCGCTGTCATCTTCGCGATCCGCAAGACGCCGGAAGTACGGGATCTGACTCGGCTGGATTTTTGAAAGTCGGTTGATTAAGCCGCGACCAGTTTGCGTGCCTCTTGGACATCGCGCTCGATTTGCCGCACTAGCGCATCAACGGTCTCGAATTTCTTCTCCGGCCTGAGATAGCGGACGAACCGCAGCTCGAGATCTTTTCCGTAAATGTCCCGATCGAAATCGAGCAGGTAAACTTCGAGAATGCGGTCTGATCTGCCGCTGCTCATCGTCGGACGATAACCGAGATTCACTACGCCGGGATAGACAACGCCGTCAAGCCTCGCGTCCGCAAAGTAGACACCGTTCGGTGGGAACTGCTCGCTGTGAGCACTCAGGTTGGCGGTAGGAAATCCGATTTTCTTTCCCAGATCATCGCCACGCACAACTGTTCCGAGAATCGTGTATTCCCGGCCAAGCATGGTCGCCGCTTTGTTTAGATCGCCAGCTTCCACAGCGCGGCGGATCGTCGTGCTGCTCACAATTTCGCCAATAACAGTAACTGGCGGAATTCCCACGACGTTGAAATTAAACTGAGCACCAAGCTTTTTTAGCAACTGCAGATTGCCGCGTCGATTTCTTCCAAACGACCATTCGTGTCCGACACAAATTTCACGCAGCGGCTTCGAATGCTCGACCAATTGGTGAACGAAAGCCTCGGGCTCGGTGGCAGCAAAATGTTTATCGAATGGAACGATCAGCAGATGTCGCACACTAAGCGCCCGAATCAGAGCAATCTTGTGTGGCGTAGCGGTGAGCAGGTGCGGCGCTTTATCGGGACGCAATATCTTTTCAGGGTGTGGATCAAATGTGACCACTACAGGCGTACCATTTGCCACCCGAGCGTGTTCCGCAGAAGTGGAAATCACTGCCTGATGTCCGAGATGGACACCGTCGAAGACACCGATGGCCAGAAAGAGCGGTCCTGGTAATTGTGACAGCTCCGGAATCGAACGGAGGATTTGCATCATAACCTCACTACGCTCCGCGCATCCTCGAAACTTCCGGCAAACTAAGCATCTGATTGAGAATATTCTCTCGCGTAGCGTTTTTGATCTCGTCGACAGTGATCGCGTTGGTTACGTCGAAGCGGCCGGATTTCGTCCTGCGAAGCGATTTTAAATGCGCGCCGCAACCGAGCACTTCACCAATGTCGTGAACATAGGTGCGGACATAAAATCCTTTGCTGCATAACACGGTGAAATCGATTTCGGGTAATGCAATCCGGTCGATTGTGTAGCGATAGACATGCACAAGACGTGGCTCGCGATCCACAACCTTTCCTTCACGTGCCAGCTTATACAATGGCACGCCGCCGTGTTTTTTCGCAGAAACCATGGGCGGCAACTGGTAAAAATCCCCTCGGAATGTTTCGAACGCGGCCCGGATTTGATTTTCATCCAATTGAGGCACCGGACGTTGCTGGATTACTTCCCCTTCACGATCCTGGGTGTCGGTTGTCATCCCGAGCACGAACGTGCCGACGTACTCTTTGTCCTCGCTCATGAGTAAGTCCTGAACTTTTGTGCCCCGCCCCACAGTGAGCAGAAGGAGGCCCGTCGCGATCGGATCTAGAGTGCCGCAATGGCCAATCTTTTTCGTTCCAAGTTGTCGCCGCGCCAGCGCAACGACATCGTGCGACGTCATCCCCTCTGCTTTATCAACGAGCAGTACGCCGTCAGGAGACAGAGGCGCGCTTAACGGCTTCACGAGTTTCCTCCAGAACTTTTTCTTCGACTTCCGTCAATGTTCCCCGCACGCGCGCACCGGCAGCGAGTGTGTGACCGCCGCCGCCAAATTTCTGGCAAATCGCGCATACATCCACCCGTTCGTCTTTGGAACGCATACTGACCCGTATTTTTCCATCGGAGAGTTCTTCGAAAAAGACAGCGACGATAACGCCGCGAACTGCGCGGAGATGATCAATTAGTCCTTCGTTATCTTCGGGAATTACACCAAGTTCTGCCGCAGTCTTTAAGCTGAGGCTGAACGTTGCGATTCGCCCGCATTCGCTAAAACGCATGGTTCGCAACAGCTCGCGCAAAAGCTCAAGTCGGCGTTTGGGGTAGTTCTCGTACAGTTGCTGGCTGATTTTGCCGACGTCGAGATTGCCGTCGCGCACCAACTCGGCCGCAATTTCAAATGTGCGCGCGCTGGTTTTTGGATACTGAAACGAGCCTGTGTCAGTTGAGATCGCGGCGAAGAGATTTTCCGCAATGTCATGGTCGAACGGCAAACGCTGGCTTTTGATCAATCTGAAAATGATTTCTCCCGTTGCGGGTGCGTTTGAATCGATGATCACCAGGTCCCCATAGCGAGGATTGGTAAGGTGATGGTCGATGTTGATCCAGATTTTCGCTGACCCAATGGACGCGAGCGTTGTGCCCAAGCGATTTTGAATTGCGGTGTCGAGTGCTATGGCAACATCCACGTGCTCGGGGGTTGCAGGTGGCTTCGCCAGTAATTCAGCGCGCGGCAGGAAACAATATTTCTCCAACACGCCTTCTTCGTTCCAGATGCGCACGTTTTTACCAAGTTTCTTGAGTGACAATCCAAGCGCGAGCTGGCTGCCGAGCGCATCGCCATCGGGGCGAACATGACTGAGCACAACGAACTGCTGATGTTCGCGAAGAACGCGGCCGATCTCGTCGAAGGTCGTGTTACTCACTCGTTTTGGCCGTCCCGTTTTCCGAGGTCATCCAAAATTTCAAGCACCCGCGCACCGCGTTTAATGGATTGGTCGTGATGAAAAATGAGGTGCGGCGTGTATTTCAATACCACATGCCGTGACAGTTCCGCTTGCAAAGCGGGACGATGCGCCTCCAGCTTATCGATTATGCTGCCGCCATTGTCGGCGCCGAGAGTGCTCACAAAAACGTGCGCGCTCTTAAGGTCGGGTGCTACATCGACGGCATTAATGCTGACCAATGGCCCTTCGAAATTAATCTCGCGCGCAATGATGCCGCTTAGCTCGCGCTTCACCAATTCGTTTAGGCGTAGTTGCCGATGTTTCATGAGAATGATTTGTCGTCCTCAGCGGAGCGAAGCGGAGTCGAAGGACCCGCCGACGCTAGCTTTGGGTCCCGCCAAGGGATTGAAAACCTGGCCTCGCGGACTTCGTCCGCTGCGTTGCAGGCCTCGACTTCGCTCGGAATAACATGTGTCACAGCTTCTGGGCGATTTGCTCAAGTTGGTAGCACTCGATCACGTCGCCCACCTGATATTCGCTGAAGTCGCCCAGCTTAATTCCGCATTCCAGACCGGAACGAACTTCTTTCACGTCGTCCTGGAAACGGCGCAGCGTCGAAATTCCGCCGTCGTAAACCGGTTGGCGCTTTCGAAGAATGCGTGCGCGTGCCGCACGAGCAATCCGGCCATCGGTCACAAGGCAACCAGCGACGATGCCTCTGCTCAACTGGAAAATCTGTTTCACTTCTGCGTGTCCAATGACTGTTTCGCGCAGCTCCGGTTCCAGCAGACCGGCCATCGCGTCTCTAATTTGATCGAGCAGCTCATAAATGATGCTGTAAAGCTTGATCTGTACGCCTTCGCGTTTTGCAGCCGGCACCGCCATGGTTTCAACTTTCACATTAAAACCGACAACTACTGCCTCGGACGCACTGGCGAGCAGAATATCGGATTCCGAAATCGGTCCGACAGCAGAGTGAATAATTTCCAGATCCACTTTTTTCGTTTCGATCTGTTTTAACGCGTTCACAATCGCTTCGACGGAACCTTGTGTGTCGGCTTTTAAAACAATCCGCAACACCTTCTTGCCTCCGGCGGTTTCGAGCAGAGTCTCGAGCGTCGCGCGTTGCGGCACGAAAAGCTTATTCGTTCGCTTTGTCTCAAGCCGCTCGTCGCTCAGTTGCTTAGTGGCTCGCTCCGATTCCATGACCAGGAATTCGTCACCAGCATTCGGCAGCCCTGTGAAACCGAGAACTTTTACCGGTGTCGAAGGCCCAGCTTGTTTGACGGGTTTGCCCCGGTCGTCGAGCAGGGATTTTACCTTTCCGCTGTAGTCGCCGCAGATAAATGGGTCGCCGATTTTCAATGTGCCCATCTGCACAATTACCGTGGCAGTCGGGCCCCGGCCGGCTTCAACTTGAGCCTCGATGACAGTGCCGCGCGGTCTGGCTGTAGGCGAAGCTTTCAGCTCCATCACCTCCGCTTGAAGTGACATCATCTCCAGCAAGTGATCGATTCCAGTGCCCTTGGTTGCCGAGACAGGGCAAATAATCGTCTCTCCTCCCCAATCTTCCGGAGTAAGCCCGTGTTCTTGCAGTTGTTTCTTTACGCGATCGAGGTTCGCACCCGGGAGATCCATCTTATTGACGGCGACCATGATCTTTACGTGTGGCGCAGCCTTGGCGTGATTTATGGCTTCGACAGTTTGCGGCATAATGCCGTCGTCGGCCGCGACCACCAGCACAACGATGTCAGTGACATTTGCGCCACGAGCTCGCATTGCGGTGAACGCAGCGTGTCCCGGCGTATCGATAAAAGTAATTTTGTGCCCGTTGTGGTCGACGCTGTACGCGCCGATGTGCTGCGTAATGCCACCGGCTTCGCCAGCTGCGACCCGCGTTTTCCGAATCACGTCTAACAAACTGGTTTTGCCGTGATCGACATGCCCCATGAAAGTAATAATCGGCGCGCGAGGCTTAAGCTCCTCCTCTTTCTCAATCACTGGAGGAGGGGTAGCGACTACGGGCTGTTCCACTTTGTGAACGCCGGCGCCTTTTTCCCTACGCTCCTTTTCCAGAATGAACCCGTGCTTTTCCGCAATCTTCGCGGCTATGTCGGGCTCAATTGTCTGATTTATGTTGGCGAAAATGTTGTGCGTCATCAGCTCCGCGATTAGCTGATGCGGTTTTAGTCCGAGCTCGGTTGCGAACTGTTTAACAACGATTGGAGGCTTAATTAGAAGAACTTTCTGCTGTGGCCCGGCTTCCACTTCTTCGGGGGTCGAACTTACCTCGGCAGGGACTTGGTCCGCCGGTTCAACCGGCGGGGGTTCCGGTGGAGGCACCTGCGCAGGCGGCTGAGGCTTCGAAGTGGCCTCAAGCGAAGCGCGGATACGCGAGATCGGCGGTAGAACGGTGCGCTTTGTTTTTACCTCGCCGCCTTGAGTTTTCTTTGCCGTCCGTTTTCGATCTATCAGCGAGACAGTCTCTGGATGCGGAGCGGCGTGTCCTGAAACGTCCGGCTTTTCTGCGCGGCTCTTAAGCTGCTTCGCTGGTGCGCTCGGCTCCGTTGGAGCCGGCGATCCCTTTTTCGGCGGTTTAGCTTTTGCCGCTACATCCGATGGCTTGTGAGGAGCAGTGCTCTTGCGACCTGCCGCGCTCGCAGCCGGCCTTCGCGTTGCGGTTTTGCTGCTCGTCTTCGTTGCCATTGTTGTTTCTTTAAAATTTCGCTCATGGCTCAAGCGTCCTCGAACGGAGCCATGTTAATGTACGACTTCCTGGCGGTGGACTGCATCGTAAATCTCCCGCGCCTTTGTTTCGTCGACCGCGAGAATATCCACCAAATCCTGCACATCTGCATCGCGCAATCCTTCCAAATTCGTAAAGCCGGATTTCACCAGCGTAAGCGCCTGATCTTCGGTGATGGGGAGTGCGCTCGCGAGCGTTTGTGCAGCCTGCGCCACCTTTTGTTCCACGACCGTTGTCGCCGACGTATCCTTACCAATATTGATTTCCCAGCCGGTGAGCCGCGAAGTCAGCCGTGCGTTTTGTCCCTTTTTCCCGATGGCGAGCGAAAGCTGGTCCTCATCCACTGAGATTTGCACGTTCTTTTTCTCTGTATCGAAAACCAGATTTTTTACTTTCGCCGGTTTGAGCGCTTCCAGAATGTATTCCTTTGGATCTGAGCTCCAGCGGATAATATCCACTTTTTCGTTGTTGAGCTCGCGCACGATGTTTTTCACACGAGAACCACGCATGCCTACGCATGCGCCCACTGGATCTACTTTTTCGTTCGCGCTCCACACTGCGATTTTGGTGCGATACCCGGCTTCCCGCGCGATGCCGCGAATCTCAACTGTGCCGTCCGCGATCTCGCTCACTTCCAGTTCAAACAGGCGGCGTACGAAATTCGGATGGCTGCGCGAGACAATTATCTCAGGACCACGTGCGCCATTTTCTACCGCTACGACGTACGCCCGGAGACGATCACCAACGTTGTAATCTTCGACCGCGACGCGCTCGCGCTGCGGCATGACGGCTTCGAATTTTCCGAGATCGAGAATGACATCGGAACGGTCGAACCGTCGCACGGTGCCACTGACAATTTCGCCCGCGCGGTCCTTAAATTCCTCATAGATCATCTCCTTCTCCGCCTGCCGAATCCGCTGCATCATGGCTTGCTTTGCAGTCTGCGCCGCGATGCGTCCAAAATTCTTTGGCGTGACTTCGACTTCCAGAGTCTCGCCGACACTCGCGTCCGGTTTGATTTTGCGCGCCTTCGAGATCTCGATTTCATCCTGCGGATTGGTTACCTGATCGGCGACAACCAAACTTGCGAGCGCGCGGATTTCGCCGGTCTTGCGATTGATGTCGATACGTAAATCGCGAGAGGCCCCAACGCTCTTTTTTGAGGCAGAGAGAAGGGCGTTCGAAACTGCCTCGAGTAGGATTTCGCGTTTGATTCCGCGCTCCCGCTCCAGGTAATCGAGCATGGCGATAAATTCGGCGTTCATTTAAAACATACAGCCCGCAGACTAAAAAGAGTGGGACACCAGTTCCCACTCCGATCAGCGCGCGGACTAGGGCCGTAGCTTACGTTTACGAACCGCTCGCGTCAAGTTGCGGTTCGGTTTGATTTGACGTTCGGTGCTCGGGTTCGGATAAATCGCCAGCAACATTTGAGCATTGAAGATCTAGTCAATTCGCGGCTTCGAGCCCTCGTCACGATAGTGCTTGTGTGGGCAGCAATCTATTTGCCCGCGCTTGGTTCGATCGCCATCAAAGGAGAAGAGGGACGCCGTATATTGCCGGCCGTTCGAATGCTTGAGACGGGGAACTACGTCGTGCCACAAGTGGGTAGCAACCCCTATTACCGCAAGCCGCCGCTGGTGAACTGGCTCGTGGCCGCATCTTTCAAATTCCTTGGGGTACGCAACGAATGGACTGCGCGGCTGCCCTCGGCGCTCTCGGTCCTTGCCGTAGCCATTGCATTTGTCACGGTCGCGCGTCCCAGCCTTGGCCCGCGAGGATCGCTCCTAGCGGCTATGATCTGGCTCACGAACATCGGCATCATCGAGAAAGGCCGGTTAATCGAGATCGAAGCTTTGTATGTGTCTCTTTGTGGCCTGGCAATTATTTTTTGGCTCAGCTTCTTCCTTCAAAAGGAATCGCCGTGGCTTATATGGCTTCCGGCATTTGTTTTTCTTGGGCTTGGTCTTCTGGCAAAAGGGCCGACGCACCTGCTATTCTTTTACGCAATTGTCCTAGCGGTTGTTGCTTATTGGAAAGACTGGCGGGTGCTTGTTCACCCTGCGCATTTTATTGGGGTCGCTGTCATGATCGGGATCGCGGCTGCATGGGCGATTCCATTCGTTCACAGCACAACATCGCAAATCGCGATCGATAAATGGTCCGGCCAGTACACCGGCCGGCTGAAGGGCGTGGATTTCAAGTTCCTCGATTGGATCCAAAACGTTCCCCGTAGCCTGATCTACTTTCTCCCGTGGGTTCTTTTGTTCCCGTTTGTACGGTTTTCAAAATTGCGCGAACAGGGCGAGCAACGATTGGCGTGCGCTTTGTCGTGGGGAACCGCAGTACCCTTTGTGCTGATAAATCTTGTCCCCGGCGGCCTCCCCCGATACAGCATGCCCGCAATAGTGCCAGCGTCGTGGCTACTAGGGATGATCTGCGCCGGCAACGCGCTGCAATCTCCGCGATGGTGGATGAAACACGAACTTGTTTGGACGAAACTTGTGGCCGCGTTCGTTGGGCTGGGACTTGTGATTGGTGCGATCGGTTATCCCGTTGCGGCGATTGTGGTAAAAAACAGGCAACAGGTAAAAACGGCTGCCGCGGAAATCAACGCGCTTGTACCCCCAAATGAGACGCTCTATGCCGTGGACCCGGATTATCAACCGATCTTGTTTTATATTAAAGCACCGGTTCAATACGTAAGTCATGTGAAGGATCTGCCGCCGAACGTGCGCTACTTTCTCGTTCGAACTCAGAATGAAGCGGTGGCTTTAGCCGCGCCGGAGTGGGCACAGTTGCGTGCGCAGCCAATTGCCCGCGTACGAGATTATAGCAAACGCGAGATGGTTCTCTTCAAAGTAACGCCCGCGAACGGCAATTGACAGAACCTCAGATTGGAATTGGTTAGCATACTAACTAATTTGGTGAAGAGTTATGTCTGGTGACACCCCTGAAACGTTTGGCCAGTTGCTCCATGGCGTAGCCCGTGCGTGGCGACAAAAATTGGACCAGCGTCTTAAGCCGATGGGGCTAAGCCAGGCGAAGTGGCGCACGCTAATGCACTTATCGCTCGCCGGTGACGCGCTCACTCAGGCTGAAATCGCCGCGCGACTCGGCGTGGAAGAGCCAAGTCTAGTGACTCTCCTGCACCGCCTGGAACGCGAAGACTGGATCACCCGCAGCAGTTCGCCGCGCGACCGTCGTTGCAAAATGGTGCTGCTCGGCCGGCGCGCGCAGCGCGTAATCGGCCGGATCAATTCAAGCGCCGAGACACTGCGGCATGAATTAATGGCAGGCATTCCAACTTCCGATCTTCAAACCTGCATGAAGGTGTTAGCGCGTATTCGGGAGCGCGCGGAAAAAAAAGAGAATGGCCGCTCCAGTGAAAGGGCGTCGTCTCGCCGTTTGGCCCCGCACAACGGCCAGACCAAACACGGAAATCCGATTCAAAGAAAAGGGGGCGCTTCGTAACGTCCAAATGAAAAGTGAGACAGCTGCTGTCAGTCATCATAAGGCATTGAACTACGGCCGTTCCGAGGTACCCGCGAGGCCTGAGACAAAGCGTGCTCGTGCACATCAGAGAACTCCCAAATGGGCATACCTGCTTTTCATTATCTTGGCTGGATTTGTCACTTACCGGATTTTTCAACACAGGGCCACAGAGGCTAAGAGTGCTCAAACGCCGGCTCGTCCGGCAGCTGTCACCAAGGTGATTGCGAAGGACGTGCCGCTTTACCTAGATGAAATCGGCAGCTGTGCAGCATACGAAACAGTGCAGGTGCAGGCGCAGGTGAACGGCGTGATTTTGCAACGGCATTTTCAGGACGGTTCCGACGTGAAGAAAGGCGATTTGCTTTTCACAATCGATCCTCGGCCGTATCAGGCGACGCTCGACCAGGCCAAAGCGCAGGCCGCGCTGGATCAGGTAACTTTGAAACGGCAAGAGGATCTGCGCGCGAGAAAAGTCGTATCGCAACAGGACTACGACACGGCTGTGGCGAACGCACAGAAGTCTCAGGCCGCGACCGAATCTGCCCAGGTGAATCTCGATTGGTGCTATATAAAATCGCCGATCAACGGACGAATCGGTCTCCGGAATGTTGACGTTGGCAATCTGGTTGGGCCCACGACTACGCCGCTCGTCACGATTCAAGGCCTCGACCCGATTTACACTGATTTCACCGTGGCTGAGAATGATCTTGCGTTGGTGCGAAAATATCTTGGTGGCTCGAACGTAAAGGTCGAAACCTACCTGCCGGATGGTTCGATCACGCCACGCGTGGGCGATCTTTACTTCATCGACAAGGCAGTGCAGCCGGGCTCGGGAACCGTAAGAGCCCGCGGGGTCACGCCGAATCCCGACCGAGCGCTGTGGCCCTCGGAATTTGTCCGGGTCCGTTTCATCCTGGACATCCTTAAGAACGCGACGCTCGTTCCGTCTCAAGCCGTGCAGGTTAGTCAGAGCGGGCCGTTTGTCTTTGTGGTGAAAGCCGACAGCACTGTCGAAATTCGCCCTGTCAAGCCCGGCCAACGGCAGGAAGGCGACCTCACTGTGATCGAGGGCGTGAAACCCGACGAGACTGTGGTGGTCAGCGGGCAGCTTGCGCTTGCGCCGGGAGCGAAAGTAGCCCCGCAGCCGTACGTCCCTCGAAACTCTGCCAAAGGTCAGGAATCACCCGGTTCAGACAGCACACTGCAATAATGAATGATCAGGGGGAACATGACGGGGAACGCGAAGTAAAAGATGGGGATCGCCGCAGATCGACATCGTCTGCCGGAGATTTACCGGAGTCGACAGCAAAGTTAGTCCCGGTCGAAGGCTCGGGGCTTTCCGGCCCATTTATTCGTCGGCCCGTAATGACCGTGCTGCTGACGGTGTCAGTTATCGTCGCCGGCGTTGCCACTTATGGGAAACTCGCCGTCAACGATTTGCCTGCCGTGGATTACCCGGTCATTCAAGTCAGCTGCTCGTATCCCGGCGCAGACCCTACGACGATGGCCAACAATATCGCCACGCCGTTGGAGAAACAATTTCTGCAAATTCCCGGCCTCGATATCATTACCAGCACTAGCACGCAGGGCAACACATCGTTGACGTTGCAGTTCGTCCTGAGCAAAAGCATCGTCGACGCTGCCACCGACGTGCAGGCCGCCATCCAGCGTGCTACGGGCAAGTTACCAATCGACCTGCCGAGTCCGCCCACGTTTACCAAAACGAACCCGAACGATCAGTCTGTGTACTTGTTAGGCCTGATGTCAGATACACTGACGGACTGGGACCTGTATAAGTACGCGTCCACTGTTGTTGCGCAGCGCATCAACATTCTGCCGGGTGTTTCGCAGGTGAACATTTATGGTGTGCAAGGCGCAATTCGGGTCAAAGCCGACCCGTCGGCACTGGCTGTGCGCGGTCTGACCATGGACGATCTGTCCAGCGGGATTAAATCGGGGACGGTCTATTCTGGCGCGGGACAGTTCGACGGTGAACACCGCACTTTTGTGCTGCAACCTAACGGCCAAATCGACAAAGCCGAGGGCTATCGCGAGTTAATCATCGCGCGCAATTCAAACGGATCGCCGGTTTACCTGCGCGACGTCGCCGATGTGCAGCAAAGCGTACAAGACGAGCGTATCTCCCGTTTTTTCTGGATGCGCGGTTTTAAGCCACCCGGTTCTGTGGTCGTGCTTGCGGTTTCTCGACAGGCGGGTGCAAACGCGGTTGAAGTGGCGAACTCCGTCAAAGCGCTGTTCCCTGAGTTACGAGCGAGTTTGCCGGGATCCATCCAGTTCACGCCGGTGTTCGACCGGTCGCAGACCATCGTCAATTCTGCTGACGAAGTGAAATGGACGCTGATCATCGCATTCGTGTTGGTGGTACTGGTGATCTATGTTTTTCTCGGTCGCGCAACAGATACGCTTATTCCGGCCGTGGCCCTGCCTATGTCACTGCTACTCACGATCGCGGTGATGTACATGCTCAATTTCTCCATTAACAATCTCACGTTAATGGCTCTGACATTGGCGATTGGTTTCCTAGTGGACGACGCCATTGTGTTCTTGGAAAACGTGGTGCGCCGCTCCGAGCACGGCGAGTCGATTTTAAAGGCTACATTCAACAGCGCTGGTGAGATTTCTTTCACCATTCTGTCGATGACGCTCTCGCTCGCTGCCGTTTTCATTCCGCTGGTTTTCATTCCCGGACTTCTCGGCCGCATCTTTCGCGAGTTTTCTGTCACGATCATCGTTGCTATTCTAGCCTCTGGTCTTGTATCGCTGACGCTGACGCCTCTGATGTGCGCGCGCATTTTGGGCGAGCGCAAAGCCGGCCACAAACGCGCCTGGATGGAACGGCACACCAGCAATTTTATTCAGCATGTAATCGCTTTCTATGGTCAGGCGCTCGACTGGTTTCTCGATCGTGCATGGCTCACTGTGCCAGTCGTGCTCGCTTGTATTGTTGGCCTCTGGTTCTTCTTCGCTCATCTGCCGTTCACACTATTGCCACCGGGCGATAGCGGTTTCATTCGCGGCGTATTCATCGCCAAGGAAGGCTCGTCACCCGAGCAGATGCGCGCGTATCAGGCGGAGGTTAATAAGAAGTTCCAAGAAGATCCGGCGATCGGACAGTTTTTCACGCTTGCTGGTTTTTCCTCGCGTACCCCGTTGTCGCAGGGCCTGTTATTTCTTTTTCTGAAGCCGCGTAGCCAGCGTCCGCCCGTCGATCAAATCATTTTGCGGCTACAAAAATCGCTGGCTACCATTCCCGGCATCGTTGCTGTCTTAACGCCCAGCCCTGTCCTGCAAATCAGTGTGGGTGCCACGAGTCAAACTCAGGGGCAGTACGCCTACACGATTAGCGGCATCGTACCGCAAGATGTCTATGCCGTCGCCGATCAATTGATGGAAAAACTGCAACAGTTTAAAGGCTTCGCCAGTGTTCGCTCGGATTACTATCATGACACGCCAAATCTCAGGATCGACATCAACCGAGATCGGGCCGCAACCTATGGCGTTTCTACTTCCGCCATCCAGAGTCTGATGCGCAACGCTTACTCGCAAAACTACGTGTATCTGATCAAGCAACCTGATGACCAATACCAGGTCATCCTCGAAGTCAAAGATAAGGCACGGGCGCACCCTGACGACTTAGACGATCTATGGGTACGCAGCAGCACCAGCGGCAACTTCAGCGCAAGCGGCTCGGGTGGGGGAGCGATCGCCACAACAGGCAACATGTCTAATCTCGTCCCGATGCGTGTTGTAACATCCACAAAAGAAGTTATCGGTCCGCAGGCGGTGAACCACTTAAACCAGTTCACCAGTGTCACATTCAACTTCAACCTGTTGCCAAACGTCGCGATTGGCGATGCCACCAAGTTCATTGAAGATGCCTTCGCGCAAATCCACCCCAATTATCCTACCGTGCAGGGTATTTTCCAGGGAGAAACACTCGTGTTCCAGCAGCTGTTCCGTTCTCTGCCTCTGCTGTTGCTCGCGGCGGTTTTTGTTATGTATGTGATCCTGGGAATTCTTTACGAAAGCTACGTGCATCCATTCACGGTTCTATTTCCGGCGATTATCCCCGCAGTGGTCGGCGGGCTGGCCACATTGTATCTTTTCCACTCGGTGCTGTCGCTTTACAGCGTCATCGGTCTGTTCCTGTTGTTAGGTATTGTCAAAAAGAACGGGATCATGGTTGTCGATTTTGCCTTGCAGCGAATCGACGAAGGTTGGGGTCTCCGCTCTGCTATTCACGAAGCCAGCATGGAACGTTTTCGTCCTATTATGATGACCACTCTCGCCGCGCTCATGGGAGCAATCCCGATTGCACTCGGCTTCGGCCAGGACGCCGCATCACGGCGGCCACTGGGTCTGGTTATTGTGGGCGGCCTGATTTTCTCTCAGCTAATCACCCTTTTTGTGACACCGGTCATTTATCTATGGCTCGAATGGTTTCAGGAGCACGTGCTCGACAAGGTTCCGTTCCTCCGTAGCGCCCACTACCACGAGCACGAGGATGAACATACGGCAGGCCCGCGTAAGGGGGAGATGCGACCCATGCCGGCCGGAGCCCGCTAGGGTTTCTTTCTCAGATGCGCGCGATGGTTCTTAGCGAACCGAAACGACCGCTGGAATTGCGCGATGTTGCGAAGCCGAAGCCGGGCAGGGGGCAACTGCTCGTGCGGATCAGCACCTGCGCGGTTTGTCGCACTGACCTTCATGTGGTCGATGGCGAATTGCCCAATCCAAAAGTGCCGTTGATTCTCGGTCACCAGATTGTCGGAAGAGTCGAAGAGATCGGCGAAGAAATTCAGGAGATACCTAAGCGTCCCGATACTAAGCCCAGTCCCACTTTCGCAATCGGAGATCGCGTGGGAATTCCGTGGCTGGGCTGGACCGATGGCGATTGCGCGTATTGCCGATCCGGCAGAGAAAATCTTTGTGATAATGCGCGCTTCACTGGTTACACAATCGATGGCGGTTATGCGCAGTTCACGGTTGCGGATGCGCGATATTGTTTTCACTTACCTGACCGCTACGACGATGTCGAGGTTGCACCGCTTCTTTGTGCGGGACTGATAGGTTACCGATCCTATCGTAAAACGGGTGGTGCACAGCGCCTTGGGATGTATGGCTTTGGCAACGCTGCACATTTGATCGCCCAAATTGCGATTTATGAAGGACGTGAAGTCTTTGCGTTTACACGGCCGGGCGACAAGGCAACACAGCAAGCCGCGAAAGAACTTGGCGCCGTTTGGGCTGGTGGTTCCGACGAGGCGCCGCCAAACAAACTCGATGCTGCGATCATCTTTGCTTCAGTCGGGCCACTTGTGCCCGTGGCGCTACGTGCGCTTGCTAAAGGCGGTGTTGTAGTGTGTGGCGGGATTCACATGAGCGACATCCCTTCGTTTCCCTATGTCGACTTGTGGGAGGAACGGCTGATTACGTCAGTAGCAAATCTCACCCGGCGCGACGGGGACGAATTCTTTGAAATTGCGCCACGGGTTCCAGTTCGCACTTACACGGAAACATTC
>Ga0126381_100000725_pt1 | contig 36175 bp, 24 predicted proteins | sample PanSoiMetPlot_28_FD_96465 | JGI IMG/M metagenome (GOLD analysis project Ga0126381, IMG submission 96465) | Tropical forest soil microbial communities from Panama - MetaG Plot_28 | ecosystem: Environmental > Terrestrial > Soil > Tropical forest > Bulk soil | place: Panama | collected 2016-02-17 | reverse complement strand
CCCACCGCCGCGGAAAAGAACGGGGACTTCAGCCAGTTGCGCCCCGGTTGCGAAAATACTCCTACGTACACGCCTTTTGGTTCGAAAACGGGCACCCCGTTAACCAACATCAATCAGGTCCCAACAGGCGGCGTCTCGGCGACTGGCCAGTTGCTCCTGCAGCTCTTCCCCGATCCGAATGTAGCGAATCCAGTCAACTGCATTAACTGGGCGCAGTCCGTCACTGCCCCCATTTACTGGCGCGAAGAAAATATTCGCGTCGATTACAAGATCGGGAAAACGTGGAGCATCTTCGGCCGGTTCACGCAGGACCACTGGGATCAGCCTTCACCGAGCACCCTCGGATACTGGGGCGATGACCGCTATCCTTCGGTCGACCCTAACTGGAAGCAGCCTGGTTACCAAGCGACAATCAAGCTTTCGAAGCTCATCGGCAACACGGCGGTCAACGACTTTCAGATTTCCTATGCCTCGAACAACATCCATGTCAGCGTCGGCGGGACGGACCCGGGCTTAGTCCAGCAGATCAACAACTCCTACAACACCTTTTTCCCAACCTCGGATAAGTTCTTCGGCAGTGGCAAGCAGTATGGCTACCCGGTATTTTGGGGCGGCTTGGGTAATGGCGCCAACTCCGACAACCTGTGGAACATGGGTCCGTGGCACAACAACGAAGACTTGTACATCCTGAAGGATGACTTCTCGAAGGTCGCTGGTTCCCATACCTTCAAGGTTGGTTTTCTGGCCAGTAACAATAAGAAGAACGAAGTCACGGGCGGAACTTCGGGCGAGGCCGCCAATTATTGGGGGGTCGTTGGGCCAAGTACTGATCATCCGAATTACGTGGACACCACGAACGGTGCTTTCAATGCTCTTTGGGACCAGGTGAATTGGGGCTTCAGCGAACCACAGACCAATCCCTTCGCCCAGACGCGCTGGCACGATTATGAGTTCTATTTTGGTGACAATTGGAAGCTCAAGCGCAACCTGACACTTGAATATGGCTTCAGATGGTCTTTCCTGCGCCAGCCCTTCAGTGCAGTGAACAAAATCTCGAGCTGGCAGCCCAAGCTCTTCAACCCCGCACTGGGCGGCGACGCCTGTAATGGTGTCTACCTGGTTCCCGGCACAAATCCGTGTCAGGCGGCCGGGTTCCTCGGCGGTGTGCCTGGCCCCGACCGTTCACTGAAGAACAACAACAATCACGCGATCGCTCCACGCCTAGGCGTTGCCTGGGATCCGCACGGCAATGGCAAGATGGTTCTCCGCGCTGGAGTCGGCCAGTTCTACCAGCGTGAGCGGCTGTCGAATTTCTTGTACATCGCGACAAGTTCGCCGTTCTCGCTCTCCGCGAGCGGCAACCGTCCGCTTAGTGCTGCCCCGACGGTAGTGAGTTCGAGCGCTTCCCCCAGTTGGGGCCTAGATCCGTCGAGCAACCTGCCGAACACTTGGCAGTGGAACCTGACCTTCGAGAAGGAGCTCTATCGGGATAGCAAACTCGAGCTCGCGTACGTCGCGAATCGCGGCATACACCTCCTTCGCTACAAGGACACAAATGCTGTTGTGCCCTCGGAGCGGTTGCACTTCGCGTTGAACAATAAGAACGATGACCGCTTCACTGGTGTTGTGGCCAGCGGAGCAGGGGCCGCGCAGCCGGGTTTCGGAACGATCAATTACGCCGAGTGGACGGCGTCCTCCAACTACAATGCCCTCCAGGCGCTATATCGTACTCGCCTAAAGGCCTTGGACGCTCAATTTGCCTACACCTGGTCGAAATCATTGGCCGACACCGACATCCGAAACAGCGGGAATACTTGCAACTACTGCAACGTAACGGATGTTTCGAATCCGCACTTGGATTATGGCCCGACTCGAATCAACCGCCCACATGTCTTCGTTTCCAATCTTGTATATGACCTTCCGGCCTTCACCGGGCATAGTGCCCCTATGCGCTTGGCCTTGGGTGGCTGGGAGATGGCTGGAATCCTCCAATACGCGAGCGGCCCTAGTCTTTCCATATTCGGACTGAACGGTGGCGCCACTGGAGCAGCCGGCGGTCTTCAGGGAACGGGGTACAACAACAACCAGAAACCGAACCGTGTGCTCCAGGACTGCAGAAGCCACGGTGGGCCTAAGTACCAGTGGTTCAATCCCGCCGCGTTCACGCTGGACAACTACGTGCTCGGTTCTTTTGGGAATTCCTCGGTGGGTTCGTGCGAAGGACCGGGGATCGCCAATACCGATTTCTCTCTGTACAAGAACTTCAAGATCACGGAACGTGTGAACCTGCAATTCCGCATGGAGTTCTACAACTTCTTCAATACAACGCAGTTCCGGGCGGACAATGTCCAGAACCAGTTGGCCAGCGGAGCGCAGGCCTGCACCACAGGGGTGACCGCCGCAGTGTGTGCTGGACACGCCAACGATACCGTTGGGTGGAGCTTTGCGGGCAATGGCATCGCTTCGGGTCCCAACGCCATTCCCGCATATGGACAGCAGAACTTCGGGCAGGCCGGCGCCCTGGGCGTGGGTGACCGTGGTCCGCGTGAAATCCAGTATGCTCTGAAGATCAACTTCTGAGCGTGCGTAACGCTCCGCGTGGGGCTTGACGACCGTCAGGCCCCACCCTTTATTCTGATCCTTCCATGGCTGTGATCTGTGGTTCGTCTTCCCTAAACCATTCCCAGAAGCGAAGGCCACGATCGGCCTTATTGTGGCGTATTCACACCTTCCTCTTGGTTGTGCTCGCAGGTTCCCTTGCCTGCTTTGCCCAAGCCTCCCCTAAGGCTGCGACTAGACCCCAGAAGAAGCCGAACGAACAAGATGTGCTGCAACAACACTACGACGCCGCACGCACCTTTCAATTAAGCGGAGACACAGACCACGCTGCGGCGGAGTACACTGCCTTTCTCGCAGGCACTTTGCGCAATATCTCGCGGGCCAGCGTCGAACTCCGGCAGCCCGAGCGTGCGGCGAGCCTGCTGGATGAAATCCTCGCCCTCACGCCCGGAGACTTAGAGTCCCAGCTGGATTACGCTCAACTGCGTTTCCAGCAGGACAGGCTCCCCGAAGCCCGCTCCTTCGCAGAGAAGGTATTGGCGTCGTCTCCTGACAATGCGCGTGCGCACTCTCTTCTCGGGCGGATTCTGTTCGCGCAGGACGACTACAAGGGTGCCCGCGAGCAACTGGAGTCCGCCGTTGTCGCCGCGCCAAACTTCGAGGTCGCTTACCTGCTGGGCGTTACCTACATCAAGCTGAATGACTTTGCCCGCGCCCGGCTGGTTTTCGATGACATCTTGTCGGGCTTTGGCGACACACCTCAGATCCACGTCATGTTCGGGCGCGCTTACCGCGAAGGCGGGTGGGAAGCGCTCGACCTAGCAATTCAAGAGCTCAACAAGGCCATCGCCAAGGACGCGGCGCTGCCACATGCCCATTTCCTCATCGCACTCGCCTACCTCGATCGCGATGGTGAATCCGGTTTCCCCGCGGCCGCAGCAGAATTGCAGGCCGAGCTGAAGGTCACCCCCGACGATGCGCGCAGTTACTATCTGCTCGGCTACATCGCGATGAAGCAGCATGATGACAAGACCGCTGAGGCGAACCTGTTGCGAGCCTCGCATCTCGATCCCAGGAATCCCGATCCGCTTATCTACCTTGGGCAGATTTACTCCGACGCCGGGAAAGATCAGGAGGCCGAGGCCATGTTACGGAAGGCGATTTCGCTCTCGGCCAACAGCTCTCCCAACGACTACCTAATTGGCCGGGCGCACTACGTGCTTGGCCGTTTACTGCTCAAAGCAGGCAAGCGCGAAGAAGGCGAGAAGGAACTGCTTGCCTCGCAGAGCATTCGCGATCGCATGAACCGTCCCGGCAGTGCGTCTGATTCCAAGAGCAAGAGCGATCCGGAACTCGCGGCTCTGTCGCAGACCTCCGCGGTGCCGAGTCCGAGCACCGCAGAAGTGCCTGCGGCTATGCGCGAACAAGTGCAGGGTTACATCGACCAGCTCAAGCCCGCAATCGCCGACTCCTACAACAATCTGGGAGTGATCAAGGCCGGACAGAAAGACTTCTCCACTGCAGCGGCCGACTTTCGTAAGGCTGGCCAGTGGAATCCTTCGCTCGAAACGCTCGATCGTAACTCGGGCATGGCCGCGTTTTACGCAAATCAGTACGACGAAGCGATTCCCCCCCTCGCTCGGCAACTGGACAAGCATCCCGACGATGTGCGAGTTCGTGCTGCCCTGGCGATGAGCCTGTTTTCCTTGCAGAAGTACAGCGCAACGCTTGAGACTCTGAAGCCGATCCAAAATGACGTTGACACAGATCCAGGTCTCGGCTATGCCTATGCGGTCTCCCTCGTCAAGGTTGGCGAATATGACGAAGGCATGCGCCGCTTGAAATCCGTAGAGCAGGCGAATCCCAACTCCGCCGACATCCACATGCTCATGGCGTCAACCTATGCCGACCAGCGCGAATACGACTCGGCCGTTGCCGAATTCCGCAAAGTCCTCGCTCTCGACCCGAGCCAGGCCCAGGCACATTACCGTCTCGGTCTCGCGCTCATCGAAAACGGAAAACCGCAGGAGGCTCTCGACGAACTTCGCACGGCGCTCAAACTCAATCCTTCCGACGCTGCTGCCAAATATCATCTGGCGTTTGCGCTCATTCAAGCTCAACAAAAAGCTGAGGCCCAGACGCTTCTCCAGGAAGTCATCAAGCAGGATCCGAATCACGCCGACGCTTACTACGAATTAGGCAAGCTTCAACTCGAGCAGGGTGATACCAAGGGTGCGGTCGCCAGTCTGGAGACCGGCGTGAAGGTGAGCCCAGACGCTGATTACATTCACTATCAACTCGCCATGGCGTACCGTCGGGACTCCCGCACCGAAGATGCGGAGCGCGAAATCAAGCTCTACCAGAGCCTGAAGAATCGGCAACGAGGACGCACGGATGCTCCCCAAAGCGATTGAGCGGAGCCGCCTGCTCCTGATTTTCGTCCTCGCGATCGGCTACACCTCAGTCGCGTACAGCCAGCAAAAGTCGGCACCTCCGAAGTCCCTCTCCCCGCTCGCCGTGGCCGACGCACAATTGAAACAGAATGATCTCGACTCGGCCGAGAAGATCCTCTGGAGCGTCCTGTCGACAGATCCCACAAACGCCGAGGCGCTCACCATGCTGGGGGTGGTCCGCGGGCGGCAGCAGCGCTTTGCCGAAGCCGAAGCGCTTTTTCGCCGCGTGTTACAACTCAACCCGAAGTCCGTCGTTGTGGTTCGCAATCTGGCTGGCTCGCTCCTTGCCCAAGACAAACCTGAGGAGGCGTTGAAGACTTATAAGCAGGCCATCGAGTTGGCTCCACGGGATGTCGATCTCCGGATGGATGCGGCCCAGCTCGAGCTCGCGCGCGGCAATTTCGCTGCCGCACTCGAGATTCTTCAGGGCATCAAGCCGAATCAGTTTCCGACTGCCGCCGCCCCCTACAAGGCCGCTTGTTTGCTGGGCCTCGGCCGCCGGTCGGAAGCCGAGGCGCTGATACCTCTGGTCAAAACGTCACCCGACGCCGCTGCCGATCTGGCCCAGGTATTCATCGAAGGCAACGCCCCGGATGCTGCCTTGAAGACCCTGGCATTTGCTGGGGCCAAAGAAGGAAAGCAAGGCGCACACATCTACTACTTGCGGGGGCGCGCGTTGCTGCAGAAGGGTGACCCCTCAGGCGCCATGACAGCTTTTCGTCGTGCCCTCGGCCAGGATCCCAAGTCCGCCCCCATCATGCTGGCGATCGCCGAGGTGTACGCGGCGGAAAATAGGCACGGCGATAGCTATCACATGCTGGACCAGGCCCGCGCCGCCGACCCACAATCCGCGGAGGTATTGCGCCATCTCGTCGTAGAAGCGATGCGCGCGGGGCACAGCGACGCAGCCATGCAGGCCGCCACCGACTTGCAGCGGATCAGCCCTTCGTTCGATGACCGTTATCTGGTCGCCTCCATAATGCTCCAGCAGAAGCAATTCACGCCCGCCAGCCACATCCTTGAGGACTACGTTGCCGAGCGCCCGCAAGACGCAAAGGCGTTTCTGGGGCTGGGTATGGCGTACCTTAGCCTGTTGCGCTACAGCGACGCGCGTGATGCCCTGGAACGATCGCTGCAACTGGATCCGAATCTTGCCGAGGCAGAGTACCAACTCGGACTTCTGGAAAGCCAGCAGGGAAACCGTCAGGTAGCGCGGGAGCATTGGGAGCGCGCCGTCGCATTGAAGCCCGACCACGCCTCAGCTCTGTTCAGCCTGGGCACGGTGTATGCGGAGGCAGGCGACTTGCCCAAGGCTCAAAGCGCATTTGAGCGCTCGCTTGCAGATGACCCGAACAACATGAAAACCGAGTACAACCTCGCGCTCGTCCTCAACAAGCTCGGCAAATCGGAAGAAGCCAAGATACACTTCGAGCGCTATCGCAAGATGCAGGAAGCCGAGCACGCAACTGACGAAAATCCCGCACACAACAGCCCGATGTAATGGGGTGCAGGAATGGAGGGAATCACTTGCCGGGAGCCGCGGACTTGGCCACGGGCTTGGCATTCGACGAAGGACTCACTGCCAACGGCGTCTTTTTCTTCATACCCTCGCCCTCCACGATCGTGTAAATGAAGTCGGTCGGCAGATTCTTGATTACGTCCTTCTTCCCGCTCGGCCAGTTTACTTCCACCGTGTCGATGTTGGTCTCCTTGCCAAAACCGAAATGCAGGCGCAGATCATTCTGCGAGAGATAGCTGCTCCCGCCCCGCACCTCGTTGAATTGGACCACATCGCCGGTGGTAACACTCACGCGCGCGCCAATGGCCGCCTGATTGCTTTTGGTTCCCACCAGCTGAAACAGCGCCGCATGTCCGGTATTCTCCGTGCGATTGATCAGCAGCGTCGGCGGGTGGCCCACATTCAGAATCAGGATGTCGACTTTGCCGTCGTTGTTGACGTCTCCAAAAGCCGCGCCTCGTCTCGATTCGAGTGGTAACTTGTCCAGCCCCGACAGAGCCGTCACATCCTCAAAGGTCCGGTCGCGATGGTTGCGAAAGAGCAACACCGGCTGGCGGTAGGGGACCCCGCCCTTCACCAGGTCCATTTGCGGGTAGACGTGTCCATTGGCGACAAACAGGTCGAGCCAGCCATCGTTGTCCATGTCGAACAGCTTCGTACCCCAGCCCACCAGCGGATAACTCGGCTGTGCGATATGCGAACTCCAGCTGATATCGGTGAAGCCCTGCGCTCCCTGGTTCCAGAACAACAGATCCGGCTGCTCGGTGAATTCGCTGACGATGATGTCGAGCTTGCCGTCGCGGTCGATGTCGCCAAAATCGACGCCCATCGATCCTTCTTCTTGTCCATCGCCACTTAACGCCGCTCCCGATAACAGGCCCACATCTGCGAAAGTTCCATCCTGCTTGTTGTGGTAAAGGTAGTTTGGCCCAGCGTCATTCGCCACGTACAGATCCGGCCAACCGTCGTTGTCGTAGTCGGCCCAAACGCCCTGCATGCCGAAGTAGTGTTTCGGATCGTCGACCCCGGCCTTCTTCGAAACGTCCTCAAACGTGCCATCGCTCTTATTGCGAAACAGAAAATCCGACTCTCCGGGCAGCCCCCATGGTCCGCATTGCACAGGAATCCCGCGGAATTTGCAGGTCTTGTCGTCGCTGCCAAACTGCGGCAACTTGTTGATGTCAACATAGACATAGCGCGGGACAAAGAGATCGACAAAACCGTCTCGATCGAAATCGCCCCACGCGGCGCCGGTGCTGAATCCGCCCCCACGCAGGCCCGCCTTGTCGGTGACGTCCTCGAACTTGCAATTGCCCAGGTTCCGGTACAGCACATTGCCGCCATATCCGGTGACATAAATGTCGTTCCAGCCGTCGTTGTCAAAATCCGCTACCGCCACGCCCATGCCCCAGCCTTTGCGCGTCAGACCCGCCTCCTTGGTGATGTCGCGGAATTGCAGGTCGCCGTCCTGGTGGTAGAGCGTGATCATCAGATCCCCGCCTTGCCGGTAGTGATCGACCGACGATCCGTTCACCGTGATGATGTCGAGCTTACCGTCGTTGTCGCAGTCGATGAACCCCACCCCGCCGCTCATCGATTCGAGGATGTAGCGCTTCTCGGGTGTGGAATTGTGGGGGACGGTCAGCCCGGCCTGCTTGCTGACATCTTCAAAACGCGGAGTGGGAGGCGGCGGATTGGAACTCTGCGCCAGACAGGCGACCGCGAGGAGAAACACCGTGACCGCGGTACGGATTCCACCCATGGGACTCGTGTATTCTAACAAAGTGGGTGGGCGAGCGCGACGCGTCGTGACCTGTCTTTTGCTTGCGCTCTGCGGGCTTCTCCAACTGGGTTTCGCCCAAAAAGTTCCGCAGAGGTTGGCTGCGGAATCGAAATCCACCACCACCATTCATTTCTCCGACGTCACCGCTGCATCCCAAATCAGGTTCGAACACGTCATTTCTCCCGAGAAGAAATATCTCATCGAATCGATGGCGGGCGGTGTCCTGCTGCTCGACTATGACGGCGACGGCTGGCTCGACATCTACTTCACCAACTCTCCTAGCATCGAGATGGCGCAGCGCGGTCAGCGCGCACGGAGCGCGCTCTACCACAACAATCACGACGGGACCTTTACCGACGTCACCGACAAGGCCGGCGTCGGATACCCATGTTGGGCCATGGGCGGCGCAGTCGGCGACTATAACAATGATGGTTGGCCCGACATCTTGGTGACCTGCGAAGAGGGCATGGTGCTCTACCGGAATAATGGCGACGGAACCTTCACCGATGTCACCAAGCAAGCTCACTTGACCGATCCCCGCTGGTCTATGGGCGCCGCGTTCGCCGACTACGACGGCGACGGCTTCGTCGATCTCATGGTCACCCGCTACGTCGAGTTTGACCTTGAGCATCTTGCGCCCTTCGGCGTGGGCCCCACTTGCCACTTTAGGGGAATCCCGGTGCAGTGCGGCCCCCGCGGGATGAAGGGACTCTCTGACACCCTCTATCACAACAACGGCGATGGAACGTTCACCGACGTTGCGAAGAGCACTGGCGTTGACGATGCCCGCGGATACTACGGCCTGGGTGTTGTCTGGAGCGATCTCAACGACGACGGCCGCCTCGACCTCTTTGTCGCCGACGATTCCACGCCCAACTACCTCTATCGCAATGATGGTAACGGGCACTTCACCGACATCAGCTATATCTCCGGCACTGCTGTCAGCGAGGATGGCGGAGAGATGGCCGGCATGGGCGTCGCTATCTGCGACTATAACCATTCCGGCCGCTTCTCGATTTACATCACCAACTTCGAAGACCAGAGCAATTCGCTCTACCGCAACGATGGCAACTTCGCCTTCACAGACGTAGCCGCCGCCGCTGGCATCGGTGCCATGACCGTGCCGTATCTCGGCTGGGGAACCGGCTGCGTCGACTTCGACAACGATGGCTGGGCCGATATATTCCTCGTGAATGGCCACGTCTATCCGCAGGTCGATGCCCTTTCCGTCGGCGCGAAATATCGCGAACGTAAGTTGGTCTTCCAGAACAATCGCGACGGGACGTTCTCAGACATCAGCGACCTGGCAGGCCCGGCCTTGCGTGTCCCCCAGCCCAGTCGCGGCGCCGCCTTCGGCGATCTCGACAACGACGGCCGCATCGACGTGGTCGTCGAAAACATTGATGGCGCGCCCCTCGTGCTTCACAATGACGGCATAGGCACGAATCACTGGATCACCTTGCAATTGATCGGTACGCGCAGCAATCGTCTGGCTATCGGAGCAAAGGTCCGGGTCGTCAGCGGGGGACTCTCGCAGATCGACGAAGTCCGCAGCGGCGGCAGCTATCTATCGCAGAACGATCTACGGGTACACTTTGGCTTAAGCACCGCTGCAAAAACGGACCGCGTCGAGATCCGCTGGCCGTCCGGCACGTCTGAGACGCTGCAGAATCTGGCCCCCGATCGCATCTATGTTGTGAAGGAAGGCTCTGGCGTCGTCCCTGGGGAAAAGGGGACGCTTTCCAAAGCGAAGTGAGAATGTTTGCGGATCTGGCTCCCGCAGGCAGACACGACGCGTCTCATCCATGCACGAAGGTCAACGCAAACTCGCTGCGTTGGTGGTTGCTGTGCTCGGCGGCATCGCGGTGCCTTATCTATCGAGTCAACTCCCGCCCCACCCCCATCCCGCCACTCTGGCCGACCAGATGGCCACCGAAGACCGGGTGCGCAAGCCTGGCTGGTGGCCCGCCAAGGGCGACGCTCCCCGGTCCGCCTACGTTGGCAACGCCGCTTGCGCGCGCTGCCACTCAGACATTCTCGCTCTCCAGCGGACCAGCGCGATGGGTCGCACCTCGAGTCACGCCGCAGACTCCGCTCTCCTCGCGAAGTATCCACTCAATTACAAGCTTGGGCCGTACACCTACCAAGCTTCTCACGAAGCCGGGCAAGCCTCCTACTCCGTGAGCGACGGCGCTGCCACCTTTTCCGTACCTCTGCACTGGGCGTTCGGGATCCGCATGGGGCAGTCCTACCTCTTCGAGCGCAACGGTGGCATCTTCATGGCGCCCCTCACTTACTATCCCGAAGTTGGGACGTGGGACTTCACCGTCGATCAGCCTCATTCCGTGCCCGAATCCATTGACAAAGCCGTGGGTCGGCATCTCACCGACAACGAAGTGCGCGGCTGCTTCAGTTGCCACAACACGGCCGCGACCACAGGCGGCCAGTTCCAGCCTGAGCAGTCCATCGCAGGCGTTACCTGCGAAGCATGTCACGGCCCCGGCGCGGACCATGTCGCGGCCATGAAAGCCGGCTTGGGCGAACAGGGTGCCACGATGATTCTGAACCCGAAGTATCTCAGCCCCGTCGAGTCAGTGGACTTCTGCGGCGCTTGTCATCGCACCTGGTGGGACGTCACGCTCAGCGGATCAACCGGAATCAAGTCCCTGCGGTTTCCGCCGTATCGCTTGGAGAACAGCCGATGCTGGGGCAAGGGCGACGCCCGCCTCACGTGTGTCGCTTGCCACAACCCCCACGGTCCGCTCAATCGTGAAGCCGCCGCCTACGACTCCAACTGTCTTAGTTGTCACGTGAATGTCCCAGGCGCCAAACCTACCGCGGATCACCCTGGTCCGGCGTGCCCTAGGGCTCGCAAGGATTGCGTGGATTGTCACATGCCGAAAGCACAGGTCGTCGAAATCCCGGTGAAGTTCACGGACCACCAGATCCGGGTCGTTCAACCCAACGAAGCCATCCCCGAGTGACCGACGCGCATCGCGGACGTTGCCACCCGGACGCCTGGCTCTACTGTGGCGCGGGGCTCAGCTTGCCCGCCTTGCTCCGCACTGGATCGCCGCGTTCTCCTTGCGCCGCTTTCTCCGAAGAGGTATCCAGCTTCGAGCCTCGCGCCTGGTCGGCACGGTCTCGCCACAACAGGTAGGTGTGCTCGGCGTCGGCGATCTCGTCCTTCGAGACATCTTTGTCCGCCGCCACCCCGTCGATGGTCGGATCATATCCCTCGGCTGCGTCGCGATCCGCGTCCGCCTTGCCGTTGAGGAAATGCTTGTACAAGTTGTCCTCCATCTTCGTGTTCAGCTTCTTCGCGTCCCCGGCAACCAGCTTCCAGTCGAGGTGCTGCGCATTCGCGATCTCCGCCATCTTTTTTCCAGTTTTCAGTTGCGCAGCGATATCCTCACTCTTCATGCCCTGCTTCATCAACTGGTGCGCGATGTACAGATCGCCGTAGTTAATGTTCATCGCCCGGCGCTCGGTCACGAGGTCAGGCCGCTTGGCCTCCAACCAATCGGCCACCGTCGAGCTGACAACGCGCCGCCCGGTCGCATCGGTCGCCATCGCGGTGATCTTGTGAAGTTGCTTCTCCGCCTTCTGCTGATCGTCGGCCCAAGCTGGGCTTTCCAACCCAAACCAGACCATTCCAACCGCCAGCACCAAACCAAGCCATGACCACTTCATGACTGCTCCCTCCTCAGTTCGCTCCGCCTTCCAAGGCCGGCTCATAAAATACAATTTCGTATTAAGACCTCACTCGAACCATTCCTCGCGAGAACCAATCGCGGGCGGCCGCTACGGCTTCCCCGCATCCGCCTCGGGAATCACCAGCTCCAACTCAACCGTGCCCACTCTCTGGGTTGCACGGTCGAGCACTCCCAGCCGGAGGTCATACGCCCCCGGAGGTAGTGTCAGCTCTTGGTGCAACGGTAGCCCTGTGCGCTGCAAACCAGCGAACTGGGCCGGCGGAATCTGCGCGTCCATGGTATTCGCGACTTGCCCGGCGATCTCTCCCCTCCGGTCGAGCGCCACCGCCATGCAATCGAGGACCGCGCGCTGCGTGTGATCCGGCATGTCTGTAAACATGACAGCGCCGGTATCGATCGTGTAATCGATAAGCACAGCCTTACTGCTCGCCCCCGGAGGCTGCACGCGCGTCGTGATCACGAGCAGAGTCGACGGCGGCACTCCGGGCTGCATCGCTGCGGCCAACGTGTGGGCCGCACTTTGCTTCACCGAATCATGGGTCGAGACCGGGTAGTAACCCGGTCGGTAGGCCAGCTTCACGCCTTCGCGATCCACTTTGATGGCAACCGGGCGGAACTGCATATCACTGCCGCTTTTCTCGGGGGTGTAGGCGAGCGTGTAATAGTTCGCTCCCTCGTCCAGGCTGCGCGCGATCGATCCCCGCACGTCGTTGTTCAGGAAGACCTGGCCACCGGTTTGCTGCGCCAGATCGAGCATCGAACTGCGCTCGCCGAAGCGCGTCTCCGACTGGTCACGTAGCGTGTCGGTGAGAGCGTCGTTGTTTCCCGAGTCCACCAGTGTGCGACTCTGGTCGGTTCCCACGCTAAGGTCCGGGCCGCCCCTCTGGATTCCTCGCACATCGATCGGATATACCGCGAGCCGCGCCGCTGCCAGCATGGTCGAAACCTGCCGAATCGCTCCCGCGTAGCTCGCTGTGTTGGTCAGATCCGCGACGGGATTCGATGCCTGTGTGGCCCGCGCACCAATCGCCAGGAATGTGCTCTCCGATGGCCGCAGCCGGATCTGGAACGAACCCGAAAGCCAGAGCAGATTCTTTCGTCCGGGATACCCACCCACCGTCCGCGCAATCGCCGCCAAAGCATCTAGGGTCATGCTGGTCCGCTGATCGGTCCGAATTCCCTCCATGGCTGCGGCGGACACATTCCTCTGGTTGACCGATCCAATAAAGTTCGCAGCATCATCCTGCGCCGAGCGCAACGAGTTCTGTGCCGAGGCTGGCGCCTGGCTCGGGAGGGTCGGCTGTGCATACCTTCCGATTTCCTCTGTGAAACCCGCGTCCTGCTGCCGCTGCGCCTCGCTGGTGTACAGCGGCGAAACCTCCCGGATCACCTTCTGAGCAGCCGCAACCAGCGCTGCGGGATCCTCGGTGAATCCCTCCACCATGCGCAGATTGGTCCCCAGCACAAACAACGCCAAGTGCCCTCCTTTGGGCATCGCTTTCAGGAACTGCATCATTTGTGCACGCGCGTAGGTCTGATCCTGCGGGGGCGTGTTGAGCAAATCAAACAGCAGAATCCCGAGCGGTTCACTCGTGCTCGCTGCTATGCGGTTGCTGTACGTGCCCGGGGGCAGAGTCACCACCTCCGTCTTTCCCGCACCATTCGTTTGCGACGCATGCTCTTCGAACACCCGGATCTGCTGTGCTTTCCCATCCTCCGACAGCGTGAAGTCGCTGGCCTGTAGCTTCCGGACCGGCGCGCCTTTCGCATCGGTGACCGACACATCCATCAGGACCAATTCCGTCTGCGCCCGGAACACGGGTAGATTTTCTGGTGCCGCAGCCGCGCCGGTTTGAGCCGCGGATGTTGGCTGGGTCGTTGCAGCCGTCGGGCTAGTCGGCGCGCTTGGTGTCGCGATACTCGCCACCGCCTTTCCGCCCGCGCTTTCCGAGGTGTTGCTCGCGTTCGCGCCAGCCGGCTGTCCTGCGGCGGGCTTGGTCTCGCTCGCCACCGCCACCGGGGGTGCGACGTGCGACGTGCCGAGGTTGCTGTCGAGAAGGAGAATGTAGACGCACAGCTGGTTGTAAGTCTGTTCGTAAATATCCAGATCGAACTCTGTGCCGGTAACGTCCTGGGGCCACGCTCCCGCTTTCCGGATCGCCGGAATCATCGCCGCTGGCGCCGACTGGAGCGCAATCGCCGGCACGTGCGCGCGCTGGAACGGGCGCGCGTCCTGCAGATAATCCTCAGCCCGAAAATCTGGCGCGCCGTTAATGAGCTGCGCGTTCATGCTGCGGGCATTGATCTCAGTCGGCACCGCGTGCAAGCGCAATGATGCGCTGGCGACAGAGAACCAGTTTGCCAGCAGCGCATCCTGTTGCCCCAGAACATACACGGGCGGCGTACGGCCGAGTCCATCGAGGCTGATCATTGCGCGAATCTCGCTGCGCTGCGCCTCCGACAGTTGCTTCACGAACTCGGAGGAACCGCGCATTCCGTGATCGTGGCCGGCGAATGCGACAAACGTGATGGAGAAGCGGTGCGGCGCGGATCCGAGCGACTCGGCCATCAGGGGCAGCAACGCCAACGTCGCCCATTGCGAGGAGTTCGGCTCCTCGCCATCAAAATCAATCGGAGCGCTCACCACGATCACGCCCGGTTCCTTGCCCGGTAGCTGGCACAGCACGTTGGGGAGATCCTGTTTAGGGAACGATTGTTCGGCGATGTGGTCGGCGCCGCAGCCAGCGGCCTCGAAAAGCGAGCGCACCTTGCGGACACGGTCGGCCCGGCTGATGGGTGCGCCCTTCACCCGCTCGGCGAGTACATTCTTATGGACACGCAGGTACACGATACTTCCGCCGAAACCGCCGGCGGAGACGAGGCAGAACACGAGAAGACGGAAGAGTTGACGCACCTTCTCTTCCTCCAGATACACGAGATTCAAACACCAAAAGCGGGTCCGCGCAATGACATCCTGCCCCTCTCAGTGCAGTTCCTAACGCCCGCTAACGCCGGTCCCGCGCGGCCTTGACCGAGATTCAGGGTGATGTTTCGGGGTTCGCGAATTCGATACAATAGTTCGCGACCGTCGCTCGTCTCAGGGGGTTCCGATGAGACTTGCCGCAAGCCTCCTAATACTCGCCCTGTTCGGGACGACTGGCTTTGCCGACGACAAGCAGAAAGCCGAAAAGCTGATCCGCAAGATCACCGCCATGGCCACCGACAAGACCGGCCGGCGCATGGTCAGCGTAACTATGGCCGATTCCTTTAGAATGTCCCGGCCCAGCCTGGTCGAACAGCGTCGCCGGCTCGGTCTCGATTACGGATCGCTCTTCCTGGCGCACGAACTGCAAGGCAAGGGTTTGACCCAGTCCGACCTGGCTGCGCAGTTGAAGTCCGGCAAGGGCGTCTGGCAGATCGGCGAGCAGCAGAATGTGGACTGGGGCCGCATTGCTGCCGACGCCAAGAAGCTCAACGCACAGATCGACGACGGCATTTATCGCCACTTTCTCAACAAGAAGAACAACCAAGCCGACCAGCAGCGGGACTTCGACGACCAGTACGATCCGGTCCGCGATGCCGTGCGCACGGACTTCGACGTCACGTCGAAGGAAATAGTCGATGCGCAGGCACGCTACGTCTTCTGGCGCGATCAGGCGAGCCTCCTGCCGGGTGGTCGTCGGATGAGTACCCGCGACGAACTCACCGCCGACTACGACCGCGCCAAAGCCACACACAGTACGGGCGGAATGTCTCCGCCAGCAATGGGCGGTGTCCCTTCCCAGTAACTCGCGCCACCTACTATTCCGTCCTGTTTCGTCGCACCCGCAACGCGGCACCCGGGCACGAGTCAACCGGCGGAAAGCCTATCCCCAAGGCCCAACCGATGCTACTCTCTAACCTCGGAACGTCCTCCCATGAAAGTCCTTCTTGGCCTCGTACTCCTTACCCTGCTCTCGGTTTCCTCCAGAGGCGATAACATCGTCTATGTTCGCGTGCACCGCCCGCTCATTGAAGAGCAACTGAAACTCGCGCCCGCATCTGCGACCGACCGCCTCCGCACATTGCGTGCGCTGTTCCAGAAAGGTGGCTGCCGGCAAGTGGTCGAGCAGCAAGTACCCGAGGAAGAATTTCCCAACCTAATCTGCATCCTTCCCGGCCAGGAAGACGGCACGATCCTGGTTTCCGTCCCCTTCGACGCCCAGCCCGATGATCCCGGTCGACGCTGGAATTCCCTCACCTTGCTTCCCCTGCTCGTCGAGTCCATCAGCCTGGTTCCGCACCGCTTCACGGTGATGCTCGCTGCCTTCACCGGACACCCTCACGCCGACCGCGGTGCGGCGTGGTATCTCGAGCATCTCACCGACGCCCAGCGCAAGTCGATTCAGGTAGCCATCGATCTCGACGACCTGGGCCGCACTCCGCCCGTCTACGCCCTGGCTCAGCCGGATCGTGCCCTATCGACCTGGCTCGATGTGGCCGCCCAGTCCCTGCAGTTTCCGCGGTCTGTGCAGGTCGAAGCTCGACTTTCCGCGGCCTCTCACACGAACCTACCCGCGGTGCAGGACGCGGCTGCCTGGACCAGCACGCAGCCCTTTGTGCAAGGTCATATCCCCGTCGTCGCTTGGCGATCGGCTTCTCCCGATGTGCTCCCCACGCTGCAGATACAGAGCCTGATTCCAGCATCTGTAACCGGCTCGGCGCTCGATCTCGAGACCTACGAGAACACGTATCGCCTGCTTTGCATTTACGTGCTCTATCTCGATCGCAACCTCGGTCGGCCACTTGTCGAGCGCGGTACGTACAGCGCCAAGATCATCGATAGCGAAGGCATCTTCATTGCAAGTCCCATGGACACGACGATCCAAATCGATCGATTCACGACCACGAACGAACTGAACCGCTTCGAGTTGGTCCTCCAGAATAAGGGTCAGGATGGTCTGGCCGAGGTGATCTCCGCGGCTCCCGATTTGGGTGTACTCCGCTTCGGCATGCAATTGGGCACGGGCGTGAAGATGGTGGTTTTGCAGCACTCGAAGAAAAACACGCCGTACATTCTGGTGGTCGCGCCGCGCATCCACACGCGGGGCGGTACGTTCCGGGATTATCGTTTCACCGTGCTGCGTCTGGAAGTGGACGACAACGGCCAGGGCGACGGCCAGTTTTACTCCACCGCCAAGCTCCGGTTCCACAATCATGAACTCGACATCGAGGACTACGGTTCAAAGCCGGAACTGATTCGACAGGTTCGGCTTGAACCGCCGGCGGGGGCGCCTTCAAATCCTCCTGCGACGGAACTTGCTGCCAATGCTCCGGCTGGCGGGAAGAGTCCGGCGCCGCCGATCGCGCCTGCAATCTCGCAAACCGCTCCGGCCCCCGGTGCGGAACCGGAAATTTCGCCAACATTTCATGCCCAGGCCCACCTGGTTCAAGTGGATGTCAGCGCGACGGACCGGCAAGGCAAACCCGTGATCGGACTCTCCGCCTCCGAGTTCAGCGTGTTCGAAGACGGCAAGCCGCAGCCGATTCGCGTCTTTGAATCGCATTCGCCCGCGAGCAACCGGGTCGCCCCTCAGCCTGTACCCGCCACGAGTCTGCCGCCTCACACGTACACAAATCGCATCGTTACGCCCACCGACGATGCGCTAAGTATCCTCCTACTCGATCTGTTGAACACCCCCGTCACCGATCAGGCGTACGCCCGGAAGCAGACGATTGCGTTCCTGAAGAGTCTTCCGCCTCACAAGCGGATCGCGATGTTCGTACTCTCGGGTCATCTCGTGCTGGTGCAGGATTTCACGCAGGACTCGGGCACATTAGTCGGGGCTGCAGAGAAAATCCTCAACGATCCTTCATTACTGCTCACAACGGAGGCCGAGCGTCAGCAGTTCCAGGGTGCTACCGACGCAGTGGGCCGGTTTGCTTCGCCCGCTGTGAGTGCCACGGGTGCGTCCCCCGGTGCATTGAGCGATGCGCAGGCCTCGAGTGGCCTCGATTTCGGCAGCGCGCAGGCACGGCAACGCTCGAATAGCATGATGGAAGCCGATCGCCTCTCCCAACGCGTACAGTTCACCCTCGATGCTCTTTCGGCTCTGTCACGCTCGGTGGCCGGCTACCCTGGCCGCAAAAATCTGGTTTGGCTCTCGGGCGGCTTCCCCATCCGTCTCAAGCCCGGGGGCGTCAACTTCTACCGCCTGAACTCAGTCAATCCAGCGAACACCACCGGACTGATCAGCACCCCCGACTTCGAGCCTCAGGTGCGCGCCACCGCGATCGCACTGACCGCAGCCCGCGTCGCGGTCTACCCGATGGACATTCGCGGTACACAGAACGCAGGCGTTGACCTCAGCGTGGGAGCGGCGGAGAGCGCGACTTTCACCGGCAGTGACAATCCTTCTGCCTATTCACAGAACCTCAATGTCCAGTCGGAGGCGCGTTTCCAGGACCGCAGCACAATCAAGGAAGTGGCCGAACAAACCGGCGGTGAGGTGCTGGTGGGCAATGATGTGAAGGATGCGATTGCCCGTGGCCTCGCCGATGGCTCCACCTACTACACGCTCGCCTACGCGCCCGGACTGGATGATTCCGATCCTGCCTTCCGGCGGATCGAAGTCAAAGTGAATCGCGCTGGGATCCGGCTCTCCTACCGGCCCGGCTACTATCCGAATTCACCGCAACCCGCGCCCAAGGTCCACCCTCTTGTGGTTGCGCTTCAACCCGGCATGCCGCCCGCTACCGTCATTCCCTTCACGGTGCAAGTATGGCCACCAACCGGACCTCGGCAGAAAACGCAGGTCAGTTACTCGATCGACATCTCCGGCGTGGATTTCGCCGAAACCCCCGACCACAGCCGCCGCGCCGTGCTCGATTGTCTGGCGGTCGCCTTCAACAAAGACGGCACACCCGCGGCGCAGGCCTCCAACACGATGCAGGCTACGCTCACGGCCACGCAGTACCAGGATGCTCTGCGCAATGGACTCCAGGTTCGGCAGGCAATCGACCTTAAGCCCGGCCAATACGAAATTCGCATTGGTGTCATGGATCGCGCCACGCAGAAGATGGGTACGGTCCAGGCTCCTCTTGTCCTGGAAGCGATCAGCGCCGCGAAGTGAGACTTCGCTCGGAGGCCGGTGATTTTGGCCCTTCTGCGCTTCCTGTCATTCTTTGCAATGCTCATTAAGGACTAGCGGGTTTGGGCGGCGGCGCGGGCTGCGCGAACTTTGCGGCGTCGACGGGAACGTTCACGTCGACGTGGTCGAGTTGAATCGTGAAACTTCCCGACGGTCGGCCGATGGTCCAGCGGAATGGAATTTTGACTCCGCCCGAGTCGCGGTAGTCCGCGTAGTCGACCTGCGTAGGAAGCAGACCGACGGGTGTGTCCGCATAGCGCACCATGCGCACAAGGAAGCCGGACTGGCGGTCGAAATAAAGTTTCACGACAGGTTTGCCTTCCCGTTGGGCGCGAACGAGCAGGGCCTCCTCCCCGCCAATCTTTTCCGGATCGCCAACCTTGAAGCTGCCGAAGATTTCATTGACATGCGACGGGAAGTAGAGGTCGGCGTCGAGGCGCGCGCCTTCGTTTTCGGAAGCTCCCATTGCGCGCGGCGGGCGCCCGGGATTGCCCAGCCAACCCTTGCTTCCATCGTACGCGGTGACGCTGTCTCCGTTGGGCAGATGCAGATATGAGACGCGCTTGTCGGGCGCCTGCGTGAAGATTTCGATCGGGATCTGCCGGTCGCCCATGGTCGCCGAGCCTTTTTCCACGCGGCTCGAAACTTTCTTGAGAGCTTCAACCCCTCCAACTGCAGTGAGATATTTTTCGAGAATGGGATCGGCGGACCGATTCGCGTTGGTTTGTTCTGCGTGCTCGTCGCCGTGGTGGTGTTCCATCGGGGGAGCCGCTTCGGCCGAGGCAATCGCGGGGATGCTCGCCGGATGCGGACTTCCACGATGACAGGTGTTGCAGGTGACCTCGCGGTGATCCTCGAAGTTGTCCTTGTTGATTGCCATCATCATCTGGATCATTTTGCGGGCCGCTTGCTTGGGCTTCTTGTCGTCTTTGTCGAAGGCGCCTTCGACGTGGCAGAACTCGCATTCAACGCCGAGCGATCCCGAGATGAATTGCATGGAAGGAATGAGCTGATCGGCCGGGATGGTTTTGAGGACCTGAATGTTTTTGAATTGCTGCTCGGCTGTCTTAGGACCGGATGAGGCTGTATTGCCTTGCATTTGTGCCGAGCTGATATTCGCCGCAAAGAGCATCAAGCCAAGGAGGAAAAGAGCGGAATGGAATAAGGGGTGGTTGGGTTTCGTCATGCGCCTTTCCGATCGGAGTTGGGGTACCGAGCGCGCCCGGACCGCAATTCTACTGGGTTTTTGCCATTCCGGCATCAGGAGAAGGGAGGGCGACCTTATCTTTAATTCCCTGCCCTTCAACGATGGTGTAGATGAAATCCGTGGGTATGTCCCGTATGGTTTCGCTCTGTCCGTTGGGCCAACGAACGGTCACCTCGTCGATTTTGGCCGGCTTGCCGAAGCCGAAGTGCTGCCGAAGGTCGTTTTGCGATATATAGCTCGAGCCACCCTTGACCTCGCTGAATTGCGTAATCCCACCTGCCTTTACCGTGATGCGAGCGCCGATCGCGAGCCGATTGCTTTTGGTGCCTAATAGTCGGAACAAGGCGCGGTGGTTGCCGTTCTGGCAGTGATTCAGCAGCAACGATGGAGGGGCGCCCACGTTCAGGGTCACGATGTCGATGCAGCCGTCGTTGTTGATGTCGCCGAAAGCGGCCCCCCGGCGCGATTGCAGCGGAATACCGGAGAATCCGACCGCGGATCCGGACTCCTCGAAGGTGCCATCGTGCTTGTTTCGAAACAACAGCATAGGCTGTCGGAAATGGGCGGCGTTGGGGATAGTGTCGACCTGCGGATACACGTGGCCGTTGGCGACAAAAATGTCGAGCCAGCCGGAGTTGTCCATGTCGAAAAAGCCTGTGCCCCATCCTACATAGGGGTGGCTGGGCTGTGCGATCTTTGAATTCCAGCTAACGTCGGCGAAGCCGTCGGCGCCGTTGTTGTGATAGAGCGTGTCGGATTGGTCGACGAACTCGGTCACAAAGATGTCGAGCTTGCCTTTGTGGTCGTAGTCACCCATGTCGACACCCATGGATCCGAGTTCCTGGCCGTCGCCGCTGAGATCGGCGCCAAGCATCAAGCCAACCTCTTCAAAAGTGCCGTCATGTTTGTTGTGGTAAAGGTAGTTCGGTCCGGCATCGTCGGCAACGTAAAGGTCGGGCCAACCGTCGTTGTCGTAATCGCCCCAGACTACGCCCATGCCGTAATAGTGCTTTGGATCTGAGACGCCGGCCTTCCGGGAGGCGTCTTCGAAGGTCCCATCGCCGCGGTTGTGAAAGAGGAAGTCGGTTTCTCCCTGCATCCCCCAAGGTCCACATTGGACGAGAACGCCGCGGAAGCGGCAGAACTTCTCGTCGCTGCCGAGTTCGGGCAGTTTGTCCATCTCGACATGAACGTAGCGGGAGACGAATAAATCGACGCGGCCGTCGCGGTCGTAGTCGCCCCAGGCAGCGCCGAGCGAAAGTCCGCCCACAGCCAGGCCCGCTTTGTCAGTGACGTCTTCAAATTTGCAATTCCCCAGGTTGTGGTAGAGGGCATTGCCGTTGTAGCCGGTGACGTAAATGTCGGGAAGTCCGTCGTTGTCGTAGTCGGCGACAGCGACGCCCATGCCCCAGCCGGTGCGAGTCAGGCCGGCTTGCTTGGTGATGTCGGTGAACTTTAGATCGGAGTCCTGATGGTAAAGGGTGACCAGCGGGTCGCCACCATGCTGCCGGTATCGGTCCACGTTGGAACCGTTGACGGCGATGATGTCGAGTCTGCCATCGTTGTCGCAGTCGATAAGTCCGATACCGCCACTGACCGATTCGATGATGTAGCGTTTTTCCGGCGAGGAGATGTGAGGAACGGTCAATCCCGCCTGCTGGCCGATATCTTCAAAATGGGGAAGCGAGCTCGTGGCCTGGCTGGTTTGAGGCTTGTTCGCCGATGAAACCGGAGCGTTTCCCTGCGCAGACGCCAATGTCGCGGATAAAAACCACAGAAGAAGGAGACTGCGCATGAGATCGAGGTGCGGAAATTATAGCCCAGTTTGGGCCGAAGGAGGCACAGCGGGGGCGAATTGACCAGCGTGTTTGTGCTAGTAGAAAAACGATTTTTCTGGGACAATGAGGGCCAGTCCAGGAAGGTTTTCTGGTTTCCGCCGCTAAAGTTCGCCTTATTTGGAGGAACAATGAAGCCGTTGTGTAAAGCACGTGCGGTCATTGGAATGATCGCGCTTTTGAGCTCGTTGGCCTGGTGCGGCGATGGAATTCCGAAAGCAGCCTGGAAGCGCGCATTGGGTGAACCACTTCCCAACGCAGGGACGCGCAAGCCAAATCTCACGGACCTTATCGATGACGGGTACTGGCAAGGCGCGCCGGTGGGCGGCTTCGGCGCCGGAACTTTTTCGAGGACGTATCTGGGAAATTTCTCGCGCTGGCACCTGAAGACGGGCGTCCATAAGTACGAGACGGTCGACGTCAACCAGTTTGCGATGTATCAGAAGTCGGAAGGCAGCGAGGGAGTGGCGCAAGTATTGACGTCGAGCCATCCGCAGAATCACAGCTTGAGTTCGTGGAAGTGGGATTATCCGGTAGGTGCGGGGGATTATTACGCTCTGTATCCCAAGTCCTGGTACGACTACCGGTGGGAAAAATTCCCGGCGCATCTGGTGCTGGAACAGTTCTCCCCGATTCTCCCCGGAAACTATCGTGAGACGAGTTATCCCGTCGCAGTGTACCGATGGCACGCGGAGAATCCGACTAATCGCCCGGTCACAGTTTCTGTCATGCTGTCGTGGGCGAACATGCTGGGATTGTTCAATTCGTTCTCCCGTAACCTGGATGGGCGGCGCAATCACGGGAACCGCGACCGCTTCGTTACTGAACCGGAAGGCGCGGCGGGCACAATGAAGGGGTTGGTGTTCGACCGCAATCGGTTTGGCCCGGTCCAAGACGAGTGGGACGGGCAGTTCGTGATCGCCAGCATTGAGAGTCCGGGGGTCGAGGTTTTTCACCATACCACGTTCCGTCCGGAAGAAGACGGGAAGAAAGTCTGGCATGCCTTCGCGCAAGATGGCAGTCTGTCGGGAGACGGTGATGATTGGGTGAGCAGTGGCGAGAACCTAGCGGGAGCGATCGCGGTACGCTTCACGCTGAAGCCCGGTGAGAAGCGAACGGTTCCGATGGTGATCGCGTGGGATCTGCCCATCGTCGAGTTCGGATCGGGCAGGAAGTGGTATCGCCGGTACACCGATTTTTATGGCACTTCCGGAACCAAGGGTTGGGACATTGCCCGCGACGGCTTGCTGAAGTCGACGGAGTGGAGCGACGCGATCGACGCATGGCAGGCTCCATATGTGAACGATGAGAGCAAGCCTGCGTGGTATCGCGGAGAGCTTTTCAACGAGCTTTACATTTTGGCGGACGGCGGAACATTGTGGGGGCGACCCGTAGGGTCGGATGCTGAGACGCCGCAGAGCTTTGCCTTCATGGAGTGTTTCGACTATCCGTACTATGCGACGCTTGACGTCCGCTTCTATGGGTCGATGCCGCTGGTGAAATTCTGGCCGGAGATCGACAAGCAGGTGCTGCGGGAGTTTGCTGCGACCGTGCCGCAGGACAGTCCTGATAAGTACATCTGGCAATGGAAGACGGAGCAGACGAATGCTCTTGCGCTGAGGACAAGGAAGGCCAGGGGATCGGTACCGCATGACCTCGGAGTTCCCGAGGAAGATCCGATTTTTCAGCCGAACCAGTTCAGTTGGCAGAACACAACCGACTGGAAGGACCTGAACAGCAAGTTCGTGCTGATGGTGTGGCGCGACTACGTTTTTGGAGGGAAGAAAGATACCGCGTTCTTGCGCGATACGTGGCCGGCAGTGCAGGAGTCATTGGAATACCTGCGGAAATACGATTACGACGGCGACGGGATTCCCGAGAACGACGGATTCCCGGATCAAACCTATGACGTGTGGGTAGTGCGTGGCGAGAGTGCGTATTGCGGAAGCTTGTGGCTGGCGGCCCTGCGATCGGCGGAGGAGATGGCACGCTCATTGGGCGACAATGCAGGCGCAGCCAGGTATAAAGAGCTTTACACGCGAAGCCAAGCGAGTTTCGTTAAGAAGCTATGGAACGGAAGTTATTTCAATTACGACACCAAGAGCGAATATCGGGACAATATCCAAGCCGATCAGTTAGCCGGCCAGTGGTACGCGACGATGACGGGGCTGGGCGATCTTGTACCGCGCGAGATGCAGCGCAGCGCTCTGAAAAAGATTTACGACAACAACGTGCTGAAGTTTGGCAAGGGTGAGATGGGGGCTGTCAACGGCATCGGCGCCAAGGGCGATATCATCCGATCCAACGAGCAAGTGCAGGAAGTTTGGATCGGGACGACGTTCAGCGTGGCCGCGTTGATGCTCGGGGATGACATGAAGGACGAGGGCTACCGTACCGCATGGGGTGTGTACCACGTGGTTTACGAAACGAAGGGCTACTGGTTCCGCACCCCGGAAGCTTATGATGAAAGCGGAAATTACCGGGCTTCCATGTACATGCGTCCGGCGGCCATCTGGGCGATGGAGATGACCAAGCCGCCGCAGTAAGGAGAACGAGCGTTGAAGATCGAGATTGTTTCTTGTCCCACATGAGTGGGTAATCGACCTAGGGCCACGAGTCTCGCGGCCATGATCAAGCAACGGTTTGGGATTGAACCCATGATTACGGATGGGGGGACTGGCAAGTTCGATGTCATCGTGGATGGCGAGACGATCGTTGAGCGCGGGGGCAATTCGCTGACCAGGATCTTTGGGGCCGGCTATCCGGATCCGGGAGAAGTGGTCGAACAAATCGCGAAGCGGGTGGGGCGCTAAAGGCTTCTCTTCATAACTGCTCGTTGTGTCAGTTTCAAGAATCGCAGGGCAGGTATGGGCCTTCCTGTGTTTTGCATTCCTCCACTGCTAAGTCGCCATCCACAGAAGCCATTGCAGCATTCTGAATAGCGTGTTTCCTCGACTGGCGTCATACTCGCGCGGATTTCTCCTTCCCCCCGAAAGCGCTCCACACGGTGAATTCCGACGAATACACCAGTCGTAACTCAGACTCCGGCGTCGAGGATGCCGCGATGTCGCCGACCCGAGAGTTACGTCCGGGCGAGGATACGATCGTTATCGGACCCTACCTACTGATCCACAGAATCGGTGTCGGGGGAATGGGTGACGTTGTGGCTTGCGGAACAAAAGGAGCCGATTCGCCGCCGCGTCGCAGTCAAGTTCGTGGAGATGTACTCCAACTGGGACAAGCGCGAGCGGGCGGCGCAATGGCTGGCAAAGCTGCAGGAACATTGAGAAGCGTTTGGCGCCCGCCGTCCTGATCCGAAGCGGTAGTTGGCGGATCGCGAAGTGAGGTGAGCGTTAGGCGAGGGAGACTTGCCCGAGCGGTTGCTCCGTTACCCAGGTTGTCAACAGATGTGAGACAACAGCAACACGGTTTGGTGTCATCTTTGTCGTGACCCCGTTGCGCAGGTTTTCAATTTCGATCCAGTTGACCGACGCTAATTAGTTCAAATACGCCACCGTCGCCTTACATTCCAGCCGCGCAACGCCGACAAGCGAGATTGGCGGAAAATCCTTTGCCTGCGGGTTGGCAATGGCAGGAGAGCGCACCGAGGAGTAGGATGGCCCTCATAACGAACCGAGTGTGCTCGGCTGCCACTTCCAGAATCGCAATCTCTCAACGAGGAGGCAACATGTCGAGAAAGTTCTCAATCGCATTATTCCTCTTGGCTTTCGTGGCAGGGATGATGGTGGGTGCTCCAACGTCGCACGCGGCGCAAACCGCACCGGCGGCCCAGGAGCACGGAGCGATGGGCGGATCCATGATGGGGCCGATGACCCCAGAAAACCGCCTGAAAATGCTGAGCGAAAAGCTGAATCTAACCGAGGATCAACAGGCCAAGCTGAAGCCCATCCTCGAGGATCAATCAAAGCAAATGAAGGCCATCCACGACGATAGTTCTCTCGCTCCGGCCGATAGGCAAGCCAAGATGAAAGAACTCCACGATTCGTCCGTTGAAAAAATGAACGCCATCCTGACGCCCGACCAACAGGTCAAATGGAAGCAGATGAGGCAGGAAATGATGGAGAAGCACAAAGATATGAAGGGTCAGGGCCAGATGGATCACCAATAGGCGTACGCACGCTAGAAACCACACGCCATTTCAGGCGGCTCACCGGGGCCGCCTTTTGCTTGTTAGGGACGCTTTCATCCTTTGCGGCGTTACGTTTTGCGGTTGTTATCGATGGTAGATCGTTGAAAAATCTCCATCGCGCTCATGATCGAAGTCTAGGGAGCGCTGTCCACCCAAAGATCTTGCCGAGACCGTCAGTCAGAGCGGACGATTTCTCAGGGACACGTCCTCTCGCACGCATGCACTGAACCTTCGTGTAAGTCCGTTTCCACCTCCGTAACTTGCTGCAAGCATTACCTCCCACTAGCCTTAGGGCACGATGGCACTTCGCGCCCTTTTGTTTTCGGCGGACAGTTCGGCGACCGCGGTCCTCTGCGACATTCTGACGGATCTTCACGTCGAGGCAGAGATCTGCACGGAACTGCTCGTTGCGACGGAACGTCTGACGAGCGAGAGTTACGACGCGATCCTGGTGGATTGGGACCAGGAGTCGGAGTCCGTGCAACTGCTGAAGACCGCGCGCGAAAAGAGGGCCGGGCAAGCGTTGAACCTGGCGCTGGTCAGGGAAGACAAGGATGTTGGCCGGGCGCTACAGCAAGGCGCGAACTCCGTCATCAAGAAACCAGTAGATGCTCGTCAGGCGGAGGACACGCTCGCAACGGCGAGAGACCTGATTCTCTCACGGCGTGCCGATCAAAAAGAGAAAGAGAACAAGCTGGCGGCGGTGATAGAGGAGGCTGCGGCCGAAGGGTACATCGAGCAGGATGCTCCGGGCAAAAAGACTGGCTTCCTCGAGCAAACAGCACCACGGAGTGCCTTCGACGTGGCGGCGCAAGCGGCAGAAACAGAACCACCCGGTAGGACTGGCTCCGGATGGCAGGCGTCGCGCGGTCCGGAAGAAATGCATGCCCAGCCCGAGTCGGTACCAGACGTACGTCCACCGGAAAAGAAGAGATGGGACGATCACAAGGTCGTTCCTGTCAAGGCTGAGGCGCCGAAAACCGGGCCCGTGGTGAGTGCTGCGCCGGCCCAGGATCCGACTGGAGTTTTTTCATCCTTACCGGAGGAAACTGAAGAAACAGTCGTTGAAGAACAAGATGCGCCGCGGGCGAAATCTCATTCGCAGCTCGTGGGGTTCGTCCTGATTGCGTGTGTCTTGATCGCCGGGGTGCTGTATGTGTGGGCGCCCGGAGACTCGTACGGCGATCGATTGACATCGATCTGGCACCTGCTTCCGTTTGCAAACAGCGCGAAAACAACGCAGGCAGTGCTTGCTGTAAAGGCTCCGCCAAAAAGCGTACCGGAGACGCAAGAAACGAAGGTGGAGGAGCCCGCACCGGACGCTCCCATCCCGACGACGGATGTAGATCCGAGCAAGATTCAGATCATCGAGACCAAGCAGGTTCCAAAGACCGGCGCGCAAGTTCCGCCCAGTGATACACCTACACCCGGATCCGATCAGGCCCAAGCACCGGCGCAGACGCAGGCAGACACGACAGGCGCGAACGTTCCGCAAACGACCGAACCAACGCCGCTCGCGGCACCCTTGCAGGGTGCGCCGCCAGCGGAAGTGCAGCAGGAGGCGGCTAAGCCCGCGGTCTTACCTGTGGCGCAACAACGACCCTCGGTGCCACTCAGTTTGGCTGAGAACCAGCCTTCGATGGCCGAAGGAAGAGCCGGAGTCATCATTCCGGACAGCCTTAAGAATTCGCCTTCGCAAACGGCCCCGAATTCGTACCCAACGACGGTTCCGGAGGATATCTCTCGAGGGTTGATTACGTACCGGGTGGATCCAGACTATCCGGTGCTTGCGCAGCAGCAACACTTGGAAGGTCCGGTGGTTCTGCAGGTGTGGGTTGGTAAAGACGGCTCGGTGCAGGATTTGAAATTGATGAAGGGTTATATGCTGCTGGGGCGATCGGCCGTGCAGGCGGTGCGGCAATGGAGATTTAAGCCGTATGGGCCGACTGGGAAGCCAGTTGACTTCCAGACGTCGGTGACCGTGAATTTCAAGCTTCCGGGGTAAGTCTTGATCGTCGCGAGAAAGTGTCACACTTTTAATGACTTACGACCCCTTTTCAAGTAGACAAGCGTTAGCCGTCATTTGTTGCAAGCGTGGAGTCCGCAGGGTTGAGTCAAGCCCGGGAGCCAAACTGTTACCTGCGTTTCATTTATGGCAGCCCGGAGGTTGGAACGAACATCAATAGAGATATAATGCAAGCATCTCTCTGGAAGTGACCGGCCCTTCCTTTTCTGGATGATCAAAAACCGATGTCAATGAAAACCAAAGCTGCAATTCTCGTCACGTCTTTCGCAATTTTGTTGTTTATGGTCGTGGGTGGACTGGGAGGCGTGCGCGCCTCGTCCAACGACGGCGCTTACCGTCAACTCCAGGTGTATAGCGAAGTACTCTCGCGCGTGAACAGCGAATACGTTGAGGAACCCAACATCCCCAAGGTCACGGATGGTGCGCTTCACGGGTTGCTTGAAGCGCTGGATCCAAATTCGAGCTATCTGAGTCCGAAGGAATATCAGGATTACAAGTCGAAGAAGACAGACGCGAAGGCAGATATCGGCGCAGCGGTCTCAAAGCGTTTCGGCTATGCGGCGGTGATCTCGGTGATCCCGGGCGGGCCGGCAGAGAAGGCGGGCATCGAGGGATCCGACATTTTTGAAGCGATCGAAGGCCACAGCACGCGTGAGATGTCGCTCGCGGAGATTCGAGCGCTGCTGTCGGGGCAGCCGGGATCGACCGTGACGGTATCGGTGGTGCGTGCGCGTCGCGCTGAACCGCAGAAGGTTGTGATCACGCGCGACACGGTGAACGTTCCGCCGGTGACCGACAAGATGGTGGAAGATGGTGTTGGCTATATCAAGGCAGAGACTTTCACCAAGGGTAAAGCGCAGGAGATCGCCAGCCAGATCAAAGCTCTGCAGAAGAACGGAGCGAAGAAGCTGATTCTTGATCTGCGGAACAATGGCGATGGTGATGAGTCGGAAGGCATCGCGACGGCAAACCTGTTCTTGAATCACGGCACCATCACTTATTTGCAAGGACAGAAATATCCGCGCGAGGCGTTTGCGGCGGATCCGTCGAAGGCGATCACGAATCTTCCGGTGGTGGTGCTGGTGAATCGCGGCACGGCGGGAGCGGCGGAGATCGTTGCAGCGGCGATTCTTGAGAACGCACGCGGCGATGTGGTCGGCGACAAGACCTTCGGCGATGGCTCCGTGCAGAAGGTGATCGATCTGCCCGACGGTTCGGCGCTGATCCTTTCAATTGCGAAATACTACTCGCCCAGCGGGAAAGCTATTCAGGATACAGCGGTAACGCCGAACGTCCTGGTGGCAGACACGGACGATGACGCTGTGACGCCGGACGAGGATCAGGACAACACGGCTCAGCCCGAGGAGAACAAGACCAAGTCGCCACAGCAGGATGAGCAATTGCGCAAGGCGATTGAAGTATTGAAGAATCGCGAGGCGAAAGTCAGTTAGGGTTAACGGTTTACTTGTCTCTGGGACCGCGTACCTTCGGGTACGCGGTTTTTATTTTGGGCGCATCTTTCGTCGTACCGGAGTGACGACAGCATAAAGTCCAGAGCTAATTTGCCGATGTGTCCTTTGGCTGCAATCTGCAGGGATCAACCTGGCGTGAGGCTCGATTTCGGCGGAGAGCTTAGCCTCGAGTCAAAGGCATATGGACAAAATACGCGCGCTTATCGTCGACGACTCTTCCGTGCTGCGGAAGATAGTGGAACGTTCGCTCCGCCAGGCCGGGATCGATCTGGTGCAGGTCATGGAAGCCGGGAACGGGGCGGAAGCTCTTGGAATCGTGAAGGAAGGAACGGTGGACCTGATCCTTTGCGACATCAACATGCCAGTAATGGATGGACTGGAGTTCGTGAAGCAACGGCAAGCGATGGATCTTCCAAAACGTGCTCCGGTTGTGATGATTACGACGGAGGGGAGTGAATCACACGTTGTTCAGGCACTTTCTTTCGGCGCCAAGGGGTACATCCGCAAGCCCTTCACACCCGACCAAGTGAAGGAACACGGATTCTCGTTCTGGAGCGACAATCATGAAGCCAGCGACTGAACTCTTAGCCGGGCAGGGCCACGAGACATGGCTGCCTCTGCTGCAACGGGCGGCCGAGGAAGTATTCGAGATCATGCTTGGCGCGAAACTAGAGCCTTTGAGTGAGGCAACATCCGTGCCTGCGTCTGAAATCACATCGATGGTTGGATTGGCAGGGCAACTCTGCGGAGTCATGACACTGCGTTGCAGTGCCGATATGGCCAAATTGATTGCCGCCAAGATGCTGGGGGTGGCTCCGGACCAAGCCAATCAGCAACTCTGGGACGCGATCGGAGGGATCTGCAATATGGTGGCAGGCAATTTCAAGAACAAGCTGACGGGTTTAAGCGACAAGTGCATGCTGTCGGTTCCCACCGTTATCACCAGAGGGGATTACACGTTTCAATCGCTCGCGGATGCAGGCACGCTGGAAATTATGATGACCTTCGAGAACAATCCGATCCGTATTGCCCTTGAGGTGCATAGCTAAAAAGTGCTGCGTCTGCGCAGGATAGACGATGACTTGGTGGGCGCGGTAGCATCGGGGGAATGAAGAAGAAATCGTCTCGACCCGCTTCGAAGAAACGTCCGGTTCTCAAGAAAAAGTCCGCAAGCAAGAGTGAGACGGTGGAGCAATACGTTGCGCGCGTGCCGAGAGCTGCACGCGAGACCTTCGACAAGCTTCGCCAGGCCGTGCGTGCATCGGTGCCGCCCGGAGCGAGCGAGATCATCAGCTATCGAATCCCGGCATTCCAGGATGAACGAGTGCTGGTATGGTTTGCGGCGTTTGCGAACCACTGCAGCTTGTTCCCGACCAATGCGATCATCGAACAGTTTCGGGACGAATTGAAAGACTATTCGATATCGAAGGGGACCATCCAGTTTCCGTTGCACTCGCCTTTACCGACGGCGCTCATCAAGAGGATTGTGAAGGCTAGAGTCGCGCACGCTAACAGATAGTTCCAAGACCAGACGGGCAGCGTTTTCGACGTGCGCTTTTTTCGCCACCGATCACCAGTTGACCTGTCGGAGACTTGCAACCTGAGAGTGCTTCGGGCTTGTTGCGATGTTCTGCAGTGTCAACGCTCAGCCAAATAGAGATACCTCAACAGACGACGCTCGGCGGTAAGGCGATGGACGCACGAAAGAAAGGCTTGCAAGCCTTCAAAATTGACACTGCCTTCCAAAGCGACTAGTTCATCCTTTCGCTTCTCGCGAGCCTGGTGCCATTTCTGCGCGATCCGGGAGGCATTTTCAGTTGTGTCGGTGACCTGGCTGCGCGTGAACCCAGCGTGCTTCATTAATCGTTCGTTCTCACCCGGCGGACTGTACACGTAATAGCCGATCGAACTGCGTGTAGCGATCTCCTGGTGTGAAATCATCCCGCCGACTACCAGCGCATCGCTGAAGAGCATTCGTCCGCCGGGCTTCAAGACGCGAAAGATTTCCCGCAAGGCGTTCGACCGTTCTGGAATATGGCACAACACATCATTTGAAAAGACAGCGTCAAAGGTCTGATCGTCGAAATGCAGCTTTTTCGAAGCATCACACAGCTCGAAGCGTGCGCGCGACGCGAGGCCAGCGGTTGCCGCGAGTTGGTTGGCGTTGTGAATGCCGGGGACATTCACGTCCAAACCGATGACGTTGCAACCCACGGTGCGTGCGAGGTGTAAGGCATATCCGCCTGACCCACATCCGACCTCAAGCACGGAAGAATCCGGCTGCAACCGAAGCATTGGTGGAATTTCAGCGGACTCTTCGGTCGTGACCCAACTCGTTTGGCCGAAGTCCTGGCCATAGGTTTCGATTCGCACCTGACGGTACAGGTCAGAACTGTAATTTGAGTATGCGTTGTTGTAGAGGTCCACTGGTGCCGACATGGAAGTGTGCCTCGCGAATGATTTTAGACCGCTCGTGACGGAGAAGGACGGGTGACTTGTAACCAAAGGAGCCTTTGAACGCTCGCTGACGTGGAATAATCACGACGTTAGGGAGGTGGTAGAAAGCCTCGCTGATGGTAAAATTCTTGAGTCAACCCCATCCGTGGCGGATCGCCGCCGCGGATTCGTTCCGTCGGGACGTGGCTCAGCCTGGTAGAGCACTCGCTTGGGGTGCGAGGGGTCGGCAGTTCAAATCTGCCCGTCCCGACCAATCCTCCCTGTCGTTCGATCTTTTCAACAGGGTCAGCAGTGTCTTTCTACCTCAGAGTTGCACCTGCGGGGCTGGGCCAGTATGGGCATTCGAACAGAAGCGACGATGAATGATAAGCAAGTCTGAACCAACTCATTCGGGAGATGCAAACAAATGTAAGCCGGCGGCTCAACGTGTCCGCGCAAAAGGGTTTTCGATGCGTATCCCCCCGATGGTCTGTCCCGCATTCATGTCCTCCGACAGAATCCGACTTGCGCCGCTCTTGAGTGCCGAGGCAACGATGAGAGCGTCCCAGAATCCAATCCGGGACTCGTCCTCGATGCGAAATGCATTCGAGATTTCAACCGAGGTAGTTTCAATACACCAGATTGCGTAGGTGCTCACTACCAAGCGGGCGGATTCCTTTGACAAGGGGTGCGGGATCTTCTTCGTGACATTCACGTAGAACTCCTGCAGGACCTGTGGACTGAGAACGCCCCTTCGTTCGCTCCAAAGCTCGCGCAGGATACTCTTCGCAGCGGCGTGCTTGGCCTTCGCATCAGTGTCATGGGCGTAAATTAAGACATTCGTGTCGATAAAGGTTCTACCGTTCATGCAGTTCGTCCCGATTTGCTCGGATTAGCCCGCCCATGTGAAAACCTTCTTCCAGAAGAGCCGTAGCCTGTCGCTCGGCACGTTCGTATGCCTCATCTTCACCCACCAAGGACTCGATCTCGTGGGCGAGCAGACCGCTGACCGAAGTCTCACGGCGGGCCGCCAGAATTTTTGCCTTTTTGAGCACTTGCCGACTGAGACTTATGGTTATGTTCTGCTTATCGCTGTTCCGTGGAGTTGCCATCATCCACCCAAACACGTAGTATACGTGTAGCACGTAATGTACGTGATGTAGGCTTATATTGCAACCCAACCGTCCGTAGAGTCGCTATTCGACCGGAATGGCCGACGGCCAATGCTTCACTGATCCTCAAGGAGTGAGCGGTGGCGAGGAGACACAGGAATTTGCTGAGGATAGCAGTGAAGGCGCGCCCATCTGTCGCTGGAAACAGGAAACGACAATTCTCGATGTAATGCCACTGGACGAGCAGATCTTGGGATTTTCTAACCGCTGGTATCGAGCAGCTCTAGAATCTGCTGAGAGACGCGATCTACCCGAAGATGTGCGAATTCTCTTGGTAAATCCGGTTTATTTCTGTGCAACCAAATTAGAAGCTTTTCGCGGAAGAGGCAACGACGATTACCTCGCTAGCCATGATCTCGAAGACTTCATGGCGGTCATTGACGGGAGACCCGAGTTTATCGATGAAATTCAGAATGCCTCTGCGGACGTCCGTGCATACCTAGGCCTCTGAAGCCGCCCTCTTCTTGCAGACTTCTGCTTTCATGGATGCTCTTCCCGGTTATTTGCTGCCGGATTCTGCAAGCCAAGCGAGAATCAGAATACTTATCGAAAGGCTTACCAAAATCGCGGAATATTAAACGCCGAGGAATAAAGCCCAGTTTCGCTCAAGGATATCCCCCGAGGCACACATGAATCGAACAGCGTTCTTCCTGCTCGCATGTCACGTCGGCCTTTGCCTCGCTGCACCCCTTGTTGCTCAGGAGCAGCCCACACGGCCGCCCATCACGGGTATCGCTCACGTGCGAATCTATTCCACCGATCTGCGCAAGTCCGCAGATTTTTACAATCGCATGCTCGGCTTACCACCACGCAGCGGAGGCTGCACGGGCATGACGCGCCCGTGTTTCATCCTCAACGATCGCCAGCAGGTTCTATTGTCGCAAACACCCGCGGCTCCGCCCCCCAACCTTCTTTTCGAAATCGCGTTTGCCACACCCGACATTGGCCGGATGCGCGCCTACCTCCTCGCCCATTACGTCGCGGTTGGACCCATCTCGCGCGACATCAACTCGGTGGCGTATTGCTCGCTGCGCGACCCTGAAGGCAATGCCATCGCCTTTGTGCAACTTCACCCTCTCACCGGGACCAAAGCCCCCGCCGGAAAGCTCAGCACGCGCATGCTGCACGCGGGGTTCATCGTCAGGGATCGCGCCGCCGAAGATCGTTTCTATCGCGACCTGCTCGGCTTCCGTATGTACTGGCACGGTGGCTTCAAGGACGCCGCTGACGACTGGTGGGAGATTCAGGTCCCCGACGGCAGCGACTGGATCGAGTACATGCTCAACATTCCTGACAAGGCAGACGCAAAGGAGCGGGGTGTGCAAAATCATTTCTCGCTGGGCGTGGAGAACATTCAATCCGCCGCCAGCCAACTGCGCCAGAACGGCTTAGAGAAATTTGACGGCCCGGAAATTGGGCGCGACGGGAAGTGGAGCATCGATGTTTATGATCCCGACGGTACTCGCGTTGAAGTCATGGAATTCACGCCGGCCAAGGACCCCTGCTGCCATCCCTACACCGCCGGTCACCCGAATCCATGACCGGCGTCCGCCGAGCAGACATTTGAGAGCGTAGCTTTGACCGACATAACATCGCCATCTCACCTGACTCCACCCGGAAACACGATTCAGGCCCCAACGTTATTAAAAATAGACGGATAGCGATCACCCATCAAAAACAGGCCTCGAAAATCGTCTGCTATGGCCGACCAACAATCTTCTTCTTTCCATTCAGAAACTTGCAGACATACCCATCCTTCACCATTGATCTCGAAGGTGGGGTCGATGCGGCGAAGTCAAGAGGAAAGATTTCTCCCCGCCCCTCGGAGAGACGCATCTCACGACAGAAAAGTTGGCGGTGGAATCTGCCGAGGTGGCTTATGACGCTGACAATCGTCGCAGTGATCTTCGGAGTCTTCGCAGTTGGTCTGATTCTCCTCCTGATCTACAAGAGCACACTGACAATGCGAAGGGACGACCAGTTGTTTCTGGATGACGCGAGTTCGCACATGCACGCTGAGCAGACGGAACTGTTGGCCAAGGTCAACCGGCTCAATATCCCCATGCGCATTCTCAGCGTGGGGTCTGGGGTATTTCTGCTCGTCCTCTTGGCGATGTTGCTCTACCAGAAGCTGAGCGCGGTAGAGTAACGTCGAAAGCTTCGTAGTGGACGAAAAGGCGCGATTACACGTCCTTGAGCCCAAGCGAACCGAGCGTTCAGGCTGTAAACTGCTGAAAAATGGACTCAGTGCCGCTCGACGTCATCAGAAGAGTTCGAAAGTCGTCTGCTAGGGCCGACCAACATTTTCTCCCCATGTTTTCAGAAATTTACGGACGTCCCCATCCCTCACTTTTGAACTCGCCTTGGGTCGATGTGGTCGTTAATGGCCAGGAGCAGTGCAAGCTTGCGGTATCGCCTTGATTAGTCACCTAACTGCGACACACAGCATCCCTTGGCACAAAATTTGGTTTGTCAGGTCAGCAACTACCACCGTGCCAGGGTGTCCAACATCGTGAGGACAATGGCTAACTCGCGCTGGTCGCCAATGTCACATCGTCAGAACGACCCGGAACTGTGCCTTGCCGCTCATCATCCGGGCGTAAGCCTCGGCGGCTTTTTCAAGCGGATAAGTTTCAATCATGGGGCGCACTCCGGTCAGTTCGGCGAAGTTCATCGTGTCTTCCGAGTCTGTTGGTGTTCCCACCGCCGAGCCTTGG
>Ga0126381_100000723_pt1 | contig 36364 bp, 28 predicted proteins | sample PanSoiMetPlot_28_FD_96465 | JGI IMG/M metagenome (GOLD analysis project Ga0126381, IMG submission 96465) | Tropical forest soil microbial communities from Panama - MetaG Plot_28 | ecosystem: Environmental > Terrestrial > Soil > Tropical forest > Bulk soil | place: Panama | collected 2016-02-17 | reverse complement strand
GCCGCGTTGTTGCTGTTAGCCGCGTTGTTGCTGTTAGCCGCGTTCGATGCATTCGAGGCGTTCGATGCATTCGAGGCGTTCGATGCATTCGAGGCGTTTGATGCATTCGAGGCGTTCGATGCATTCGAGGCGTTCGATGCATTCGAGGCGTTCGAGGCGTTCGATGCATTCGAGGCATTCGAGGCATTCGAGGCGTTAGACGCGTTTGATGCATTTGATGCGTTAGACGCGTTTGACGCATTCGATGCATTTGACGAGTTCGACGCATTTGACGCGTTAGCCGAGGTCGCAGACGACATGGCCTGAGTACCAAATGCGTTCTTGAGCACGTCCGGCTTGAAGTCGGCCGTGTAGATCGCCAGACCGGCCACTGCGAACACTGCCACCGCGACCGCCAGCGTCTGCTTATTGCGTGAATTCATTGGGCTGCCCCCTTTCCGTTATTTAAGCGTGTGGACCAAGTACCACGCACGCTCACTATCGGTCATGTCGTCATCCGAGGAAAGGTGAATATTCACGAGCCGGCTGCGAATATTCACAAGACAGGCGCGACATTGCGGAGTACAAATTAGCGACTGTCGCCCGGAATGGTGCGTTGCACATACGAAGGACTGCTAACCAACTAATTGATTCATAAGAGTTACTGCGCGATCGTTGTACGAGCCTTCCGCGCCAGCAGCCCCTTCTCGACAAGAATTGGCGGCCGACGATGCTTGGTCGATTGCTCGTAGGCATACGCCCACCCAAGCAGGTCGCCGTCCTTCCACTTCCGGGCCGAGAACTCGAGTCCGAACGGAAGTCCGCTGGCGTAGAAGCCCGCCGGCACCACCACTGTGGGTACTCCTATTCGATTGACCCAACCCGTCGCACTGTGCGGTCCGCTGCTCAGCTGCCCATCTTGAGGCATCGTTTCATCCGGCGGCGGGATCTGCGCAGCCGGGTAGATGAAGCCGTCCAGTTGGAACCGTTCCAGCGTATCGTTGTACAGCGTCAGCGCTTCGCGCTGTGGTCCGAAAAAATTTGACTCGGCGTTCGGATCGGTCTCGAGGACCATTTGCGGAACTGGCGGAAAAGCCAGCGCAGATACATTGTCGGTGGCCCGTGGCAGTCCTGTGATGACGTAGGGTAGCGGTGAACCCAACACTCTCTCGTAGTCCGCAGACGAATGGTACTGTGCCGGGCCGTACTCCTTGAGAAAAGCCTCTGTTCCCTCGAGCCGGTACGGCCGCGTGACGACCTTGTCAACGGCCTTCGCAAATGTCTCTGGCAATATCGAATCGTCGAACAGGACCGTAGCGCCTGCCGCGCGAAGCTCGTCCACGGCTCTCATGAACATCGCCCGAGTCTGAGGGTGCAGCCAGTCTTCCCCGACCGACTCGCCAGGGGCGGGCATATGTTCCATCACAATGAATGCCGGAACGCCGAAACGCTTGCCGCGCAGCGCATCTTTGCTGAGATATCGCGTGTAAGGACCAGGCTGGGCGCTGGTTGTTGAGCCTCTTGTGCGGAAATCCGCCGGATCCTCGCCGGCCATCACTCCCAGAACGATCGCCGCATCCGTGACATTGCGAGCAATTGGTCCCGCGTTGTCGCGCAGCCAGTCGAACGGCGCAATGCCTGCAATGCTGACCAGACCCCTCGTCGGCAGCACGCCGACAACAGCGCTCGTCGACGAAGGCATCCGGATCGAATTGCTCGTGTCCGTTCCCGTGCCGACAACCGCAAAGTTCGCACTGATAGCCGTGACCGCGCCTCCCGAGGAACCGCCGGGACTGTAGCGCACATCGTAGGCATTGCCGGTGCGTCCAAAAGAAGTGCTCCGCGTTGTATCGCTGAACGCCATGTCGGGCATATTGGTCCGTCCGATGATAATGGCGCCCGCTGCCTGTAGTTTCGCGATGACGGTCGCGTCTTTCGGAGCTATCAGCTCGTGCCCGGGGATGACAAAGCCCGCCCAGCCATCTGTAGTCACCCGTCCCTGAATGCTTGTGTTGGCTTTGATAACGATCGGGACGCCCCACAAGGGAGGTCGGGCGAGATTCCGCATCCGCGCCGCTTCGGCATCCTGGCGCGCGGCGGTTGCGAGGGCGCTTTCGAAATCCCGCTGCTCGATCGCCTGATAGATTCCGTCGTATTTTTCGATTCGCGCGGCGTACCAACGGACAACCTGCGTCACGGTGTACCGGCGGTTTTCGTAAAACCGCTCGAGCTGAGGAATCGTGACTTCAGCCAGGTCGCGATCGATCGCGGCCCCTAGGACCGACTGCGCTGTCAGGAGGGCTGCGCCCTCCAGCGCAAGGATGAGGAGCCACAGCAGGCGTTTGGCCGACATCATTGTTCAGCCCTCCCCGAATGTTCCGGAGGGCGATGTTACCAACCAGGACCGAACTCGTGGGAGCAGTCTTGCGGGTTGCACAAGTCCGGTTGGCTGCCCGCGACGAGCTACTGGAGTCGCCGTCCGCATGGCGGTTAACGGGCACGCCGCTCTGCCGTGGGAAGGGCATAGCCCACGCGATATGATGATCGCCGCCCATGCCGCGCAAGTTCGACCTAACGTCCCTGCAGCTCTTTGTCGCGGTGTGCGAATGCAAGAGCATTGCGCAGGCGGCGGAGGTGGAAAACATCACCGCCTCGGCGATCAGTAAGCGCGTCTCGCAGCTCGAAGAGCTGGCCGGCACGCCGCTCCTCACCAGAACGCGCTCGGGCGTGGCACCAACCAGGGCCGGCCACACCTTGCTCGAGCACGCTCGGAACGTCCTGCACAATCTCGACCAGATCGAGCGGGATCTCGCCAGCGGTGCCGACCAACTGCGCGGCTACGTGCGCGTGTTCGCCAACGCGTCGGCCATCGGCGAGTTTCTGCCGGCTTCGGTGGTGTCATTCCTGGCAAGTCCCAAGCACCGCGACATCGACATCCAGATCGAGGAGATGACCAGCCATGACGTCATTGCCGGCGTCAAGGACGGCCTCGCCTCTCTCGGCGTATGCTGGGCCGAATCCGATCTGACGGGACTCGAATGGATGCCGTGCGGGAAGGATCATTTGTCGCTGGTCGTACCGGCAAAGCATCCTCTCGCGGCGAAGCAACGAATCGCCTTTGCTGAGACGCTGCATCACGAACACGTCGGACTGCGCACCGGTAGCGCGGTGACCGCGCTGCTTCGCCGGGAAAGCGTGCGCGCCGGCCAGGTGCTGCGCTATCGCGTTCTGGTATCGACATTCGACGCCGCCATCCGCGTCGTCGGAGCAGGCCTCGCGGTCGCGGTGGTACCCGCCGAAATCGCAGCGCCGTACGCGACGGTAGCGGGAATCAAGGTCGTGCCGCTCAGCGACGACTGGGCCGAACGCCGGTTCGCGGTTTGCTGCCGCAATCGGCGTGCTCTCCCCAAACCCGCCGCTCAGTTCCTCTCCCATCTTCTCGCAGCTTCCGGAAACTAGCGACCGCGATCCGGCGTCCGCAGCGACGACTTAGGGGACGCTGTCCGGCGGCAACTTCGATGCGCCGCGGGTTTCCCAACGGAGATGCTCGTCTTTCCCAACCGGCACGGGAAGGCCTTGTCGGCGTCGCTAGACTCGGCTCCTATTCGTTTCAAGTTTCACAGGAGGAGAGTCAATGCAATCGTCCATCGCTGTAACCAGACCGGGCTTCGCGACGCCGAGCGCAACGCGGCCGAGCTCCGGCGCCGCAATCTCGGCGCGCATGGACCGCCTGCCGACGACGCGCTATTTGTGGACGCTGGTCCTGCTCTTGTCACTGGGCGGGTTTTTCGAAATCTACGACTTGATCTTCACCGGCTACATCGCGCCGGGACTTGCCAAGAGTGGCCTGCTCGCCACGACAACCGAGACGTTCTTCGGGTTCAAGGGGATCGCTGGCTTCATTGCCGCAACTTTCGCGGGCCTGTTCGTCGGCACCTTCGGGCTCGGCTTCCTGCCCGACCGCTACGGCAGAAAACTGATCTTCACCTTCGCCCTGCTCTGGTATTCCGTCGGCTCCGTCTTCATGGCCTTCCAGACCACGGCCGAAGGAATCATCTTGTGGCGATTTATCACCGGCATCGGCCTCGGCGTCGAAATCGTCACCATCGACGTCTACATCCTGGAGCTCGTGCCCCAGCACATGCGCGGCCGCGCCATGGCTTTCAACCAAGCTGTCATGTTCAGCGCCGCCCCCGTTGCAGCATTGCTGTCGTACTTTCTGATTCCCGCGACGCCCCTGGGCATCGACGGGTGGCGTTGGGTCGTGCTGGTCGGCTCCGCCGGCGCGCTGGTGGTATGGTTCATTCGCCTGGCGGTTCCCGAAAGCCCGCGCTGGCTCGCCCAGCACGGCCGGGTCGAGGAAGCGGAACGCATCACGGGTAAGATCGAGGCCAGGGTCGCTGCTCAGTACGGTCGCGAGCTGCCCGCCCCCCCGCCGCCGATCGAAATTGCGCCCACGAGTCCTGCCGCTCAGTTCAACGAGATCTGGAAGCCGCCCTACCGCTCTCGCGTGATCATGCTGCTCGTGTTCAATTTCTTCCAGGCGATCGGCTACTACGGCTTCGCCAACTGGGTGCCGACGCTGCTCATCGAGAAGGGCATCACCGTCACCAAAAGCCTGTGGTATTCGTTCATCATCGCCTTCGCCCTGCCCATCGGTCCGCTGCTCAAGATGACCATCGCCGACGCCTTCGAGCGCAAGTGGCTGATCGTCGGCTCGGCGATCGTGATCGCAGTTTGCGGAACGCTGTTCTCCCAGTTCAGCGAAGTTGCGTTGATCGTGATCTTCGGGATCCTGATCAGCCTGGCAGGACAATCGTTGTCGGTGAGCTACCACGCGTATCAATCCGAATTGTTCCCGACGCGCATCCGTTGCGCGGCGAGCGGCCTGGTGTACTCGTTCAGCCGTGTCGGCGCCGCGTTCTCGGGATTTCTGATCGCCTTCTTCTTGCGTGACTTCGGCGTCGTCGGAGTTTTCGCAGCGATCACCACGTGCTACGTCATGGTGGTGCTGTCGATCGGCATCTTCGGGCCGAAAACCCGCGGCCGCCGGCTCGACGAGATCGCCCACTAGCCAACCCTATGCGAGCCATTTGTCTGGAGAACCGTCGTGACTAGTCCTTCAAACCTGTTGCCGCCCCGCGTGGTGATCCGTGAAGTCGGGCTGCGTGACGGCCTGCAAAGCATCGCCACCATCCTGCCCACGCCGCAGAAACTCGAGTGGATCCGTGAAGCGCACGCTGCAGGGATGCGCGAGATCGAGGTCGGGTCTTTCGTGCCTGTCCGATTGCTGCCCCAGCTCGCGGACACCGCTGAATTGGTCGCCTATGCCAAGACGCTGCCGGGGCTTTTCGTGTCGGTGCTTGTGCCCAATCTCAAAGGCGCGGAAAAGGCCATCGAGTGCGGCGCCGACCTTCTGCTGGTGCCGTTGTCGGCGAGCCATGCGCACAGCCTCGCAAACCTGCGCAAGACGCCCGACGAAGTCGTCGCGGAAGTTGCGCGCATTCGAGCTGCACGCGACGCAGCAGGCTCAAGGCTCATCATCGAGGGCGGCGTCAGCACCGCGTTCGGCTGCACCATTCAAGGCAAGGTCGAGCCGACGGAAGTCCTGCGTCTGATGCAGGCGCTGCTGGATGCGGGTGCGGATCGGGTGAGCCTCGCCGACACGGTGGGATACGCCGATCCGAGCATGGTCCGAACCTTGTTCGAGCAGGCGATGCGCATCGCGGGAGACCGCTTCTGGTGCGGACACTTCCACGATACGCGCGGTCTCGCTATGGCCAATGTCTATGCCGCACTCGAAGTCGGCGTTGCTCGCTTCGATTCCTCGCTCGCTGGTATCGGCGGGTGTCCGCACGCGCCCGGTGCGAGCGGCAATGCATCAACCGAAGATTTAGCCTACATGCTCGCTAGCATGGGCCTCGACACAGGCATCGACTTATCAAAGCTGCTCACGTTGCGAAGCAAGATCGCCGACTGGCTTTCCGGCGAGGCATTGCACGGCACGCTGTGGCGAGCGGGCTTGCCCAAGACCATGATTACTTCAGAAGCCGCCTTGAACGGCGTGAGACCATCATGAATGCAACTGCATCGAACCAACAGCCTCTGCCGCTCGACGGCATCCGCGTCGTCGAATTCACCCATATGGTGATGGGGCCGACCTGCGGCATGATCCTTGCCGATCTCGGCGCGGAGGTGATCAAAGTCGAGCCTCCCGGCGGCGACAAAACGCGCAAGCTGCCAGGGCTCGGGATCGGCTTTTTCCGTACCTTCAATCGCAACAAGAAAAGCGTCGTGCTCGACATTCAATCTCCCGAGGGGCATGCTAAGGCGCTCGAGCTGATCGGCCAGTGCGACGTGATGCTGGAGAATTTCCGTCCCGGGTTGATGGCCTCGCTCGGCCTCGACTACGCGACGCTTGTCCACAGGTTTCCGCGGCTCATCTATGTCTCGCACAAGGGTTTCCTTCCCGGGCCGTACGAAAAGCGCCTGGCGCTCGACGAAGTCGTGCAGATGATGGGCGGTCTCTCCTACATGACCGGGCCGCCGGGAAGGCCGCTGCGTGCGGGCACCTCGGTGAACGACATCATGGGCGGCATGTTTGGAGCGATCGGCGTGCTGGCGGCGCTGCGCGAACGCGAGTGTACCGGCCGCGGGCAGGAAGTACAGAGTGCGCTATTCGAGAATTGTGCGTTCCTGTCGGCGCAGCACATGCAGCAGTACGCGATGACCGGCGAGCCGCCGCCGCCGATGCCGGCCAGAGTGTCCGCCTGGAGCGTCTACGACGTGTTCACGCTGGCGGAGGGCGAGCAGCTGTTCATCGGCGCGGTGAGCGACAGACAGTTCCTGACCTTGTGCGATGTGCTGGAACGCCCGGATCTCGGCAGCGATCCGGAGCTTAAGACCAACGCGCAGCGCGTAGCCGTACGCCCGGCGTTGCTCAAGCGCCTGGGCGAGATTCTCGAGCACCATAAGATCGATGAGCTGTCGGCCAAGCTGGAAGCCGCCGGGTTGCCCTATGCACCGATCGTGAGACCCGAACAGCTGTTGAGCGATCCGCATCTCAAGGCGAGTGGCGGTCTCGTTCCAATGCAGGTCGACGAAGGCACGCATACCGACGTGGTACTGCTTCCGTTGCTCATGGGTGGACGCAGGCCCGGCGTGCGCAGGCCGCTTGCACGTGTCGGGGAACACACCGAGGAAGTGTTGGGTCTACTCGGCGAGAAACGCGCCGCGTGACGCTAAGGCCGACGATCGCACTCCATTCAGGAGCAAGGAAATGGCAGATCTTTTCGAGAATCCACTGGGGTTGATGGGCTTCGAGTTCGTCGAGTTCGCTTCGCCCACGCCCGAGGTGCTGGAACCCGTGCTGGGCAGGCTCGGCTTCACCGAGGTCGCGCGCCACCGGTCCAAGGATGTTTCGCTGTACCGCCAGGGGGACATCAATTTCATTGTCAACCGCGAGCCCAAGAGCACTGGCGCGTACTTCGCCGCCGAGCACGGACCTTCGGCATGCGGCATGGCGTTTCGGGTGAGGGATTCGCATCAGGCGTATGAGCGTGCGCTCGAACTTGGCGCGCAGCCGATGGACATGCCCACCGGCCCGATGGAGCTGCGCCTTCCCGCGATCAAGGGTATCGGCGGGGCGCCGCTTTATCTCATCGACCGTTTCGGCGATGGCGCATCGATCTACGACATCGATTTCAAGTTCATCGATGGCGTGGATCGACATCCCAAGGGACACGGCCTCAAGCTGATCGACCACCTCACGCACAATGTCTACCGCGGGCGCATGGCCTACTGGGCCGGTTTCTACGAGCGTATTTTCAACTTCAGGGAAATCCGTTACTTCGACATCAAGGGCGAGTACACGGGGCTCACTTCGCGCGCGATGACCGCGCCCGACGGCAAGATCCGCATCCCGCTCAACGAGGAAGCTTCCAAGACGACGGGACAGATCGAGGAATTCCTGATGAAGTTCAACGGTGAGGGCATCCAGCACGTTGCCTTGATCACCGACGATCTTCTTGCCAGCGTCGACCATCTGCGCAAGGCGGGCGTGCCGCTGATGACTGCTCCGCCGGCGACGTATTACGAAATGCTCGAGGAGCGGCTGCCGGGCCATGGCGAGAACACAAAGGAACTGCAAGCCCGAGGCATTCTTCTGGACGGGACCACCGAGGGCGGCAAGCAACGCCTGCTGCTGCAGATTTTTTCGCAGACGCTGCTCGGGCCGGTGTTCTTCGAGTTCATCCAGCGCAAAGGCGACGAAGGTTTCGGCGAGGGGAACTTCAAGGCCCTATTCGAGTCGATGGAGCGCGATCAGCTGCGCCGCGGCGTGATCGAGGCGGCGTGACCGGGGCTTGCCCATGAAGATCGAAAAAATCCATCACGTCGCTTATCGTTGCAAGGACGCTAAGGAAACCGTGCTGTGGTACAAGCAAATGCTGAGCATGGATTTCATGCTCGCATTCGCCGAAGACCACGTTCCGTCGACGCATGAACCGGACCCCTACATGCACGTGTTCCTCGATGCGGGCGACGGTAACGTGCTCGCATTTTTCGAACTGCCTACGCGACCCGAGATGGGGCACGATCCCAACACGCCGAGCTGGGTGCAGCACATCGCCTTCAAGGTGAAGAACCGCGAGGAGCTGCTCGAATTCAAGACGCACTTGGAAACCAACGGCGTCGAAGTGCTCGGCGTCACCGATCACGGCGTTTTTCATTCGATCTATTTCTTCGATCCCAATGGGCATCGAGTCGAGCTGGCCTGCCCCGATCCCGATGACGCCGAGCAGCTCAAGAAACTCGACCAGGTCAAGTGGGCGATGCTCGACGAATGGTCGCGCACCAAGCGCGCACCCAAACACGCTGCCTTCGCTCACACCAAGGAGCAGTCGACACACTAAGGCAGGAAGCTCATGGATACCAGCCTCGACGAGACCCACGACCCCGCACTGACCAGCTGGGTTGACTCGGCGAACGATTCAACCACTGATTTCCCGATCCAGAATCTGCCGTTCGGGCGTTTTCGCCGCGCCGGCGAGTCGGAATGGAACATCGGTGTGGCGATCGGCGCCGAAGTGCTGGGCTTGCGTCGCGCCGGACTTGTCGACACCGATGACATGCTCGGGCTCATGCAGGCGGATGCTGGCACCCGTCGGACGCTGCGTCGAAAGATTTCGCAAGCCTTGCGGAGCGACAGCGCCCGGCGCGACGCATTGAAATCGTCGCTCGTTTCTCAGTCGGCCGTGGAAATGGGTTTGCCGTGCCGCATCGGCGACTATGCCGACTTCTATACCGGCATTTACCACGCGACCAACGTCGGCAAGCAGTTCCGCCCCGAGAATCCGCTGCTGCCCAACTACAAGTGGATACCCATCGGCTACCACGGCCGCGCGTCCTCCATCGGCGTGAGCCCGCAGACGTTCCGCAGGCCGCTGGGGCAGTTCAAGGCGCCGGATGATCCGTCACCCAGCTTCGGTCCAACGCGCCGACTCGACTACGAGCTCGAACTGGGCGTCTTCATCGGCACGCCCAACGCGCTTGGCGAGGCCGTTCCGATGCAACGCGCCGAGGACCACGTCTTCGGCCTGGTACTGTTCAACGACTGGACCGCACGCGACGTGCAGGCATGGGAATACCAGCCGCTGGGACCGTTCCTGTCCAAGAGCTTTGCATCCACCATCTCGCCATGGATCGTCACGCTCGAGGCGCTCAAGCCCTTTCGCACGCCGTTCCAACATCCCGCGGGCGATCCGCAGCCGCTGCCCTACCTGGACTCATCGGCCAACCGCGAGTGCGGTGGCATCGATATTTCGCTCGAAGTCGCGCTTCAGACAGCAGCAATGCACAAGGCGGGAACGCCTCCACAGCGACTGATGAAGTCCAACTTCCGCGACAGCTACTGGACGCTCGCGCAGCTCGTCGCGCATCACACCGTGAACGGTTGCAATCTGCAAAGCGGTGATCTCCTGGGCTCGGGAACACAGTCCGGCCCCGACCCAGCCCAGGGCGGATCGCTGCTCGAACTCACGCTGGGGGGCAAGCAGCCGCTCCGTCTCGCAAACGGCGAAAGCCGCGGTTTTCTGGAGGACGGAGACACTGTGATCCTGCGCGCACGTTGTGAGCGCTCCGGTTTTCGTGGCATCGGCTTTGGAGAGTGTGCGGGCACGGTGCTGCCGGCGCGGAGCGCTTGAGAAACCGCAGCCATGCTTCGACAGCTGAACGAAATTGAGCGACACGGCGCTCCACCAGCGGCACTCGCGCCGCCACCCAATCTCGACTGGACCATCGATCAGGGCTGGGACAGCTATACGCGCCGCGACCACGCCGTGTGGAAGACGCTGTTCGAACGGCAAGCGAAGCTCCTTCCCGGCAGAGCCTGCGCCGAGTTCGTCGAGGGCATGCGCGCGCTGCCCATCAGCGCCGGACAGATCCCCGATTTCCGCCGCTTGAGCGACGTGCTGATGAAGCGCACCGGCTGGCAGGTCGTGGCGGTGCCGGGGCTCGTTCCCGACGAAGTGTTTTTCGAGCATCTCGCGCACCGGCGCTTTCCCGCGGGTCGTTTTATTCGCAAGCCCGAACAGCTCGATTATCTGGAAGAACCCGACGTATTCCACGACATCTTCGGGCACGTACCGATGCTCATGAGCCCGGTGATCGCCGATTACATCCAGGCGTACGGCGTCGGGGGCTTGCGCGCGCAGAAGCTCGGCGTGCTGCCGTATCTGGCACGCGTCTACTGGTACACGGTCGAGTTCGGGCTGGTCGAGCAGAGCGAAGAGTTGCGCATCTATGGCTCTGGCATCGCCTCCTCCTTCACCGAGAGTGTCTTCGCCCTCGACGATCCTTCCCCCAACCGCATCCGCTTTGACCTGGAGCGGGTGATGCGCACGCACTACCGCATCGACGACTTCCAGGAGACCTATTTCGTGCTCGGAAACTTGCAGGAGCTGCTGGAGCTGGCGCGCATCGATTTTGGCCCCCTGTATCAGCGCATTCGCGGTCTGAGCGATTTTTCTCCCGGCGAGGTGCTGCCTTCGGATCGGATCATCGCGCGCGGAACGGGAAGTTATCATTCGAGCAAACGCGATCGAGGCTAATATGGAATCTATTGCCAGAACCGTCTTAGTGACCGGCGCTGCGGGTAACCTCGGGCAAGCCCTCGCTCAGATTTTTGGCGAGCGCGGTGACAACCTCGTACTGGTCGGGCACCGGCGCGAAGAACTTGCCGCAACGTTCGGCAATGAGACCCACGGCCGGATGTTTGCGACCGCGGACCTGCTCGATCAGAGTCGAGTCGACGGCGTGGTGCGCCTGGCGATCGAACGGTTCGGTCGCATCGACGTCCTATGCAACATCGCCGGCGGCTTCCGCATGGGCACGCCGGTACACCAGACGAGCGACAAGGACTGGAACTTCCTGATCGACATCAATGTGCGGACGATGCTCAACTGCGTTCGCGCCGTCGTCCCGCATATGATCGAGCGCGGCGGCGGCAAGATCGTCAATGTCGGCGCCGCGGCAGCGCAAAAAGGCGCTGCGCTGATGGGTGCCTACGTGGCCGCCAAGAGTGCGGTCATCCGCATCACCGAGTCGATGGCCGCAGAGCTGCGGGAGAAGAACATCAACGTCAACTGCGTGCTGCCGACGATCATCGATACGCCACAGAACCGCACGGCGATGCCGGACGCCGATCCGTCGCGCTGGGTTGCGCCGGAAGATCTCGCCCATGTGATCGTCTTTCTCGCGTCCAACGAGGCGCGCGCGGTCCATGGCGCTGCGGTTCCGGTGTCTGGCTTGAGCTGATCTTCCCCGTCCGGCTCCGAGCCACTGCCCGGCGCGGCCGGACGGCACGTCAGCCCTGGTTCCAAAGCGCGTGCATTGCGGTTTCAAAGCGAGCAGCGATCGCACCGGCTTCAGGGTGCACATGGTCGCGCATGACAAAGCGTCCCCCGACTACGCAATCGCGGAACGGTCGCTCGGCGCTCGCGAACACGATGGCGTCCAGCAAACGCGACGGCGGAATTCCGACCAGCGCGGGATCGTGCGTGTCGACAACCAGAGCATCGGCGCGCGCTCCCGGCGAGAGACCCCACTTGGCTTCGCCCGCGGCAGCGGCGCCGCTTCGTACCGTGAGCGAAAACAAGCGCTGCGCGGTTGACGGCGTGTTGAACTCGGGCGCGGCCGCGACGTTGCGCTTGTGCAGCGCCAGTCGCTGTCCGTAGTCCAGCCAGCGCAGCTCCTCAGGCCAATTCCGGGTCACCTGGCTGTCGGATCCGATGCTCATGCTCGCACCGGAAGCGAGCCAGCCGCTCAAGTCGGCGAGACCATCTCCGAGGTTGCCTTCGGTGCTCGGGCAAAGCACGACCCCGGCACTGCGGCTCGCCACCGCTTCGATCTCCGAGGGCAGGCTGTGCGTTGCATGAACGAGCTGCCAGCGCGCGTCGAGCAGCCCTTCACGCACCAGCCACTGGATGGGGCGCACGCCGGTTGCCGCCACGCATTCGTTCACTTCCGACATCTGCTCGGCAACATGGATGTGCAGCGGTCCGTCGAGGTCCCGGGCAAGCGATGCCAGCGATGCGATCGATGCCGGCGATGCGGCGCGCAGGGAGTGGATCGCCAGACCGGCATTGAGCAGAGGTCGGCGGGCAGCAGCGATTTGGTGCTGCGCGGCGTGAACGCTTTGTGCTGTCGTCGCAAAGCGTCGCTGATCGACGCGCAGCTCGGGGAGTGCGAAACCCGCGCGCTCGTAGAGCACCGGCAGCAGCGTCAGGCCGATCCCCGCCTCGCCTGCTCCGTCGGCGATCGCCCACGCCATCTCCAGCGGATCGGCGTAGGACCGTCCGTCGCTGTCATGATGCAGATAATGGAATTCGCAGACATGGGTGTAGCCGCCGCGCAGGAGCTCAACGTACAGGTGTGCCGCGATCGCGCGCAGCTCAGCCGGCGTGACGCGCGACGCGACCTCGTACATTCGATCGCGCCAGGACCAGAAGTCGTCTGTCGCCGCTTCCCGCTGTTCGGCGAGTCCGGCAAACGCCCGCTGAAAGGCGTGGCTGTGCGCGTCGACCAGCCCCGGAAGCACCGGGCCGTCCAGAACGGCGGCACCTTCGGGCGGTGATCGAACTCCGGGCGCGATTTCGGTCCAGCGTCCGTCGTCGCCGATCGAAAGCAGCACGGCGTCGTGCCAGCCATCGTCGAGCCAGGCGCGCGGGGCCCACAATGCCGCTGGCTGAGCGCTGCGCCTCGATTCAGGCACCGGGGCTCCAGCCGAGTGCAGTCGAGACAAGCTCGCGCAAGACGGGCTGCAGAACGGCTGCGCGCGTGGCCTCAACGGCGTATGGAGGCGATTCCTCCATGTAGCAGGACCAGCACATCTCGAGCTGAACGGCATGCACGCCGCGCTCGGGACGTCCGTAGTGCCGCGTGATGTGCCCGCCCTTGAAGCGACCGTCGGTGACGTGCGTGAATGCGCTCTGCTTTGCGAGTACCCTCATGAGCGCCGAACGCAACGCCGGCGCGCAGCTTGCGCCGCCGGCGGTGCCAAGGTTCAAGTCCGGGAGCTTCCCTTCGAACATCCAGGGAAGCCGCGATTTGATGCTGTGCCCGTCCCACAGCAGCGCGTAACCGTGTTTCACCTTGATCCGCTCGAGCTCGCCACCGAGACATTCATGGTATGGGCGCCAGTAGCGTTCGCGCCGCCTCGCGATCTCCTCATCGTTCGGGGCCTCGCCTTGGCGGTATAGCGCTTCACCCATGAACGAGCGCGTTGGGCACAGCTCGGTGTTGTTCGAGCCGGGATACATCGGGGTGTTCTCGGGAGGACGATTGAGATCGATGACATAGCGTGAATACCGCGGGACGATCATGCTGGCGCCCAGCTCACGCGCGAAGGCATACAGCGAGTCGAGATGCCAGTCGGTGTCCTCGACCGCGAGCGCGCCCGGAACGAAGCGCGACTTCATTTCGTCGGGGATTTCGCGTCCCACGTGCGGAAGGCTCACCATCAGCGGGGCGGTTCCCCGGTAGAACGTGAACACAGGCTCCGTCATCGGGCCTCCTCATCGAGGCTCGTCCGGTGCATGGGCACCGCCCCTCGCGGCCCGGCGCTCATACCGATCGCTCCCTGCCGCCGAAGACCACGCGCCGGCAGGGCCGATGGCCGATCCAGTAAGCAAGCTCGGTGGGATGGTCGATGTCCCAGATGGCGAAATCTGCCCGGTGGCCCGGCGAGAGTGTGCCGCGGTCGGCCAGGCCAAGCGCCCGAGCAGCCGTGACCGTCATGCCGCGCACGGCCTCTTCCGGCGTCAATCCGAACAACGTGCATGCCATGTTGAGCATCAACAGCGGAGACAGTGTCGGCGACGTTCCTGGATTGTGATCGGTGGCGATGGCGATGGGAATGCCTGCGGCGCGAAGCGACGCGATGGGTGGCAGCCGGGTCTCGCGCAGAAAATAGAACGCGCCCGGCAGCAGCACCGCAACGCTTCCAGCCTGGGCCATCGCGCGCACGCCGTCCTCGCTCAAGTGTTCCAGGTGATCGCAGGAAAGCGCGCCGAATTCGGCAGCGAGCCTGGCGCCGCCTTGGGCGGAGAGCTGCTCCGCGTGCAGCTTGACCGGCAGTCCCAAGCCTCGCGCCGCTTCGAACACGCGCCGCGTCTGAGCGACGCTGAAGGCAATCCGGTCGCAAAAGGCATCGACGGCATCGACAAGGCGCCGCGCTTCGAGCTCCGGGAGCCAGGCGCAAACCGCGTCGATGTAGTCGTCGGAGCGGCCTTCGAACTCCGGCGGAAGGGCGTGCGCGGAAAGGCAGGTAGTGCGGACGGTCAGATCGAGCTCATGCCCGAGTTTGCGTGCGACGCTCAAGCAGCGTGCTTCGTGCTCGGCGCTGAGGCCGTATCCCGATTTGATCTCCAGTGTGGTCACGCCTTCGCTCATCAGCGCCCGAGCCCGCTTGCGCGCGGCTTCGAACAGCGTTTGTTCGCCGGCGGCTCGCGTCGCCGCGACGGTCGAGCGAATGCCTCCACCGGCTCGAGCGATCTGCTCATAACTCGCGCCCCCGAGGCGCAGCTCGAATTCGTGCGATCGGTCGCCGCCGTAGACGAGATGGGTATGGCAATCGATGAGGCCTGGGGTCACGACCGCGCCCGCAAGATCGTGTTCCTGATCGACCGCAATTCCTGCGCGTATTTGAGATTCCGGGCCGACCCAGGAGATGCGCTCGCCTTCGACCACAAGCGCGCCTTGCTCGATCAGCCCCCAAGGGGAAGCGCCGGACAGCGTAGTCAGGCGCGCGTTGCGCCACAATGTCGTGGTCACGGGAAACTCATCACGGACTGAAACGGCCTTCGAGCTGATAGCGCGATCCGGGATGGGTGAGCCGCGCGACCGTGATCGGCACATTGCGGTTCGCGGTGCGCCGGAGCACGATCAGGCACGGGTCCCGGCGTCCGATTCCCAATAGCCGCGCTTCGCGCGCCGTCGGCAGACCGGCCTCGATGGTGTACTGTGCTTCCCAGAGCGGAGCAACATCGAGTAGATAGCGGGTCGGCGTCGTGTGCGTGAAATCGACCTTGAGGTAATCCGGCGCCGCCGCGGGGTTGACATAGCGGTCCTCACACTGCAAAGCCACGTTGTTGTCGCTGTGCACGATGAGCGTATGGAAAACACGCGAGCCTCGAGCGACGCCCAGCCGAGTGGCCACGGTCGCGGACGCCGACTCGCTGCGCCGAAGGTGAACGTGTGCGTGGTGGCGATGGCCGCGCTCTTCGACCTCCTCCTGCAGGCTGCGGAGCGTCAGTGTCGAAGACATGCGGTACGGCTGCGCAGCAAATGTGCCCACTCCCTGCACGCGGTCGACCAAGCCTTCCGCCTGCAGCTCGCGCAGAGCACGGTTGACCGTCATCCGGCTCACGCCGAATTTCGCCACCAGCTCGGCTTCAGACGGCATCAGCTCGCCCGGGCGCCATCGCGCGTGGGAGAGCTGCCGCTTCAGAAAATCCTTCACCCGGGTGTACGGTGGGGCAGCGCGAACGCCGGCGCGGGCGGACAGGGTGCTCATCGCTTCAAGTCTACTTGTCAGCACCTGTCTAGACAAGAGGGACTGCGTCGCTTGACTCCGGTTGTCTATACAAGTAGACTGCGCTGCCATCGATTCGAAACTGCCCGCCGACTTGGAGGCATCGCATGACCGACCTTTCCCCGCTGCATCGCCTGGCTCAACCGCGCCCCGTGCGCGCGCCGCGCGGCGGCTCACTTTCCTGCCGCAACTGGCAGATCGAAGCCGCGTACCGGATGATCCAGAACAATCTCGACGCGGAAGTCGCCGAGAACCCCGACACCCTGGTGGTCTACGGTGGCATCGGCAAGGCGGCGCGCAACTGGGGCTCGTTCGAGGCAATCCTCAATGCGCTGCGCGACCTCGGCGAAGACGAAACGCTGCTCATCCAGTCGGGCAAGCCCGTTGGCGTGTTTCGCACGCATGTCGACGCGCCGCGCGTGCTGCTCGCCAACTCTAACCTGGTGCCTCGTTGGGCCACTTGGGAGCACTTCCACGAGCTCGACCGCAAGGGGCTCATGATGTTTGGGCAGATGACTGCCGGCAGCTGGATTTACATCGGCAGCCAGGGCATCGTGCAGGGCACCTACGAGACTTTCGCGGAAGCCGCGCGGCAGCACTACGGCGGCGATCTGGCAGGACGCTGGATCCTGACCGCGGGCTTGGGCGGCATGGGCGGCGCGCAACCGCTGGCCGCGACCTTTGCCGGCGCCTGCTCGCTCATCGTCGAATGCCAGCAGAGCCGCATCGATTTTCGTCTGCGCTCGCGCTACCTGGACGAGCAGGCGAGTGATCTGGACGACGCGCTCTCGCGCATGGGTGCCTATACGGCACAGAAGAAGGCGGTGTCTATTGGTCTATTAGGCAACGCCGCCGAAATTCTGCCCGAGCTCGCCAAGCGTGCCCAAGCAAACAGCATGCGCCCTGCCCTCGTGACCGATCAGACTTCGGCGCACGACCTGGTCAACGGCTATCTGCCGATCGGCTGGAGCGTCGAGGCGTGGCGCGCCGCGCAAGCGGATCCCGACCGGCATGCGGAACTGCGCGAAGCCGCGGCGCAGAGCTGCGCGGTGCACGTCAAGGCGATGCTCGACTACCACGCCATGGGCGTGCCGACGGTCGACTATGGCAACAACATCCGCCAGGTCGCCTTCGATCGCGGAGTCGAAAACGCGTTCGATTTTCCCGGCTTCGTGCCGGCGTATATCCGGCCACTGTTCTGCCGAGGCAAGGGGCCGTTCCGCTGGGTCGCGCTGTCGGGCGACCCCGAGGACATTCGCAAGACCGACGCGAAGCTGAAAGAGCTCTTCCCCGACGACGCGCATCTGCATCGCTGGCTCGACATGGCCGAAGCGCGCATCGCCTTCCAGGGACTCCCGGCGAGGATCTGCTGGATTGGCCTGGGTGAGCGTCACCGCGCGGGGCTTGCGTTCAACGCGATGGTCGCCTCGGGCGAGCTGAAAGCGCCGATCGTGATCGGCCGCGACCATCTGGACAGTGGCTCGGTCGCGAGCCCCAATCGCGAGACCGAAGCAATGCGCGACGGCAGCGATGCGGTCTCCGACTGGCCGATGCTCAACGCACTTTTGAACACCGCGAGCGGCGCGACGTGGGTTTCGCTGCACCACGGCGGCGGCGTGGGCATGGGCTATTCTCAGCACGCAGGTATGGTTATCGTCTGCGACGGTACACCGGCGTCAGCCAAGCGTATCGAGCGGGTCCTGTGGAACGACCCGGCGAGCGGCGTGATGCGTCATGCCGACGCAGGCTACGAGGAAGCGATGGCCTGCGCGCGCGAGCATCATCTCAATCTGCCTTCGCTGGAGTCCTGATTGCGGCAGCTCGAGCTCAAGCCGGGCGCGCTCGACCTCGATGACCTGGCCGCCGTGCACGCGGGCGGGGTGAAGCTCACCTGGGACGCCGCCGCGCGAAGGGTGGTCGAAGCGAGCGCGGAAGTCGTGCGCCGCGCGGCGGCTGGACAGGATCCCGTTTACGGCGTCAACACCGGCTTCGGCAAGCTTGCTTCGACGCGCATCGGCGATGCCGATCTCGCGACGCTGCAGTTGAACCTGATCCGCTCGCACTCTGTCGGCGTCGGTGAGCCGCTGTCGCCTGCGGTCGTGCGCCTAATGCTCGCGCTAAAAGCAGCAGGGCTCGCCCGCGGTTACTCGGGCGTGCGTGCAGAAGTGATCGACACCCTGCTCGCCGTTCACAACGTCGGGCTCGTACCGTACGTGCCTTCTCAAGGCTCGGTCGGTGCCTCGGGCGATCTCGCGCCGCTCGCCCACATGACGCTGGCGCTGATTGGCGAGGGCGAGATGTACGTCGACGGTGGACGACGACCCGCGCGGTCGCTGCTCGACGCGGCGGGCGTCGCGCCGCTCAGCTTAAGTGCCAAGGAAGGCCTCGCGCTTATCAACGGTACTCAGACCTCCACCGCGCTCGCTCTTTCGGCGCTGCTCGAGTTCGAACCCGTGCTCGAAGCCGCGCTGGTGATCGGCGCCCTGACCGTCGACGCAGCGCGCGGCAGCGACGGTCCGTTCGACCCGCGCATTCACGCGCTGCGTGGCCAGCCAGGCCAGATCGACGTTGCGCAGTATTATCGAGCGTTGCTGGCGGGAAGCGCGATCCGCGCATCGCATCGCGAAGGCGACGACCGGGTGCAGGATCCCTATAGCTTGCGCTGCCAACCACAGGTCGTGGGCGCCTCGCTCGATCAGCTGCGACATGCGGCGCGGGTGCTGCTTACCGAGGCGAACGCGGTCACCGATAATCCTCTGGTCTTCGCTGAAGACGGCGCGATCGTGTCCGGCGGCAACTTCCACGCCGAGCCCGTGGCACAGGCCTGCGATGCGATGGCAGTGGCGATTGCCGAGGTCGGCGCGATCTCCGAGCGGCGCATCGCCATGCTGATCGACGCCGGTGTGTCGCGGCTGCCGCCGTTCCTCACCGCCAACCCGGGACTCAACTCGGGCTTCATGGTCGCGCACGTGACCGCCGCGGCACTCGCCAGCGAAAACAAGTCGCTCTCGCATCCTGCGAGCGTAGACTCGTTGCCGACCAGCGCCAACCAGGAGGATCATGTGTCGATGGCGACCTTCGCGGCGCGACGCCTCTCGCCGATGATTGCCAACACCACACGCATTCTCGCCATCGAGCTGCTCGCTGCTGCGCAAGGAATCGAATTCCTGCGGCCGCTCAGGAGCTCCGATACGCTCGAGGCCGTGCACGCGCTGGTGCGCACGCACACGGCAGCCGTCGAAGAAGATCGATTTCTCGCACCCGATATCGACCGCGCCGCTCAACTGGTGATGGGCGGCGAGCTCACGCGCATCCTGCGCACGCTTGAAAGTCTGCCCAGGCTCTGGATCCCGGCTTGAATCCAAACTTACCCAAGGAGGCAATCATGAAGACGCTTCTGGCCACACTCGCCGCCGCAATCATCGCCGCGACTGCGCTGCCGGCCGCAGCGCAAGACACCAAAGTCGCGATCGGGATCTCCGGCTGGACCGGCTTCGCGCCGCTGACGCTGGCCAAGGAAGCCGGCATCTTCAAAAAGCACGGACTCGACGTGGACCTGAAAAAGATCCCGCAGAAGGACCGCCATCTCGCCATCGCCTCCGGCGGCGTGCAATGCGCGGCGACGACCGTCGAAACCTGGATCGTGTGGAATGCCAACGGCGTGGCGACCACCCAGATCTTCCAGCTCGACAAGAGTTACGGCGCCGACGGCATGGTGGTGAAGCCTTCGATCCAGAAGATCGCCGACCTCAAAGGCAAGACAGTGGCAGCGAGCGCGCCGGGCACTGCACCCTACTTCACGCTCGCCTGGATGCTCAAAAAGAACGGCCTCTCGGTCAAAGACGTGAGCATCGTCAACCTGGAGCCGCAGGCCGCCGCCAATGCATTTGTCGCTGGAAATGCGCAACTCGACGCCGGCATGACCTACGAGCCCTATCTTTCGGCAGTGCGCGCCAAACCCGAGGCGGGCAAGATCATCGCCACCACTCTCGACTATCCGATGGTGATGGACACGTTCGGCTGCACTCCCAAGTTCCTTGCAGGGAATCCCAAGGCCGCCAAGGCGCTTGCCGACAGCTATTTCGAAGCGGTGGAGATGATCGCCAAAGATCCCAAGAAGAGCTTCGAAATCATGGGCGCCGATGTGAAGCAGACGGGCGAGCAATTCGAGGCCAGCCAGAAGTATCTGCGCTGGCAGGACCGCGCAGCGAACCAGAAGTTCTTCACCGGCGAGTACGCGGCCTTCAACAAGGACGCAGCGGATCTGCTGCTCGAGGTCGGGATCATCAAGCAGGTCCCTGATCTGTCCAAGCTGGCCGATACGCAGTTCATCAAATAGCCCGCGATGAGGCCGCTCGAGCCCGTCCAGCCCGGCGTGCGCGCCGGGCTCGGCTTCAGCTTCTTCGTGCTGTTCGTGCTGGCATGGGCGGCGATCACCCTCGGCGGCTTCGTGCCCAAGACCTTTCTCGCCGACCCGATCACCATGGTCGAAAGCGGATGGACGCTGCTGAGCCGGATGGGATTCGCGCACGACATCGGGATGACCGTGTGGCGCGTGGTCGGCGGCTTCGTCATCGCCGCGGCGATCGCGCTTCCGCTTGGCGTCGCCATGGGAGCGTACAAGCCGATCGAGGCCTTCTTCGAGCCGTTTGTGTCGTTCGCGCGCTACTTGCCCGCCTCCGCGTTTATTCCGCTGCTGATCCTTTGGGCAGGCATCGGCGAGGCGCAGAAGCTTTCGGTCATTTTCATCGGCAGCTTTTTCCAGCTCGTGCTGATGATCGCGGTGACCGTGGGCAACACTCGGCGCGATCTGGTCGAAGCGGCTTACACGCTCGGCAGTAGTGATCGAACTTTGATCCGCCGCGTGCTGATCCCCGCGGCGGCGCCGGAGATCGCGGAAATCCTTCGCACCGTGCTCGGTTGGGCGTGGACCTATGTGATCGTCGCCGAGCTCATTGGCGCATCGAGCGGTATCGGCCACATGATCACCGACAGCCAGGCGTTGCTCGCAACCGATCAGATCATTTTCGGGATCATCGTGATTGGCCTGATCGGCCTCGTGAGCGACTTCGCTTTCAAGTGGCTCAATCGGCGCCTCTTTCCCTGGGCGCAGCTCGCGAGGTAGCAGCCATGCCGAATATCCTGAGTATTCGCGGCGTCTCACGCCGGTTCGTGTCCGCGCACGGCGACACGCTGGCGCTGCAGGCGACCGACCTCGAGCTAGCCGAAAACGACTTCCTCACCATTCTGGGACCCTCGGGCTGCGGCAAGAGCACGCTTTTGCGCATTGTCGCGGGGCTCGACCGCCAGACCTCGGGCGAAGTGCTGCTCGACGGCAAGCGCATCGCGGGGCCCGGCGCCGACCGCGGCATGGTGTTCCAGAGCTACACGCTTTTTCCGTGGCTCAACGTGCTCGACAATGTCTGCTTCGGACTGCGCGAACGCGGACTTCCGCAGGCCGAGCGATTAGAGATTGCGCGTGACTTCATCGCCAAGGTGGGTCTAAGCGGATTCGAGCATCACTACCCCAAGCAGTTGTCCGGTGGCATGCAGCAGCGCACAGCGCTCGCTCGCGCACTCGCCAATCGGCCGCGGATTCTGCTCATGGACGAGCCCTTCGGCGCGCTCGACCACCAGACGCGCGAACTCATGCAGGAGCTGTTGCTGAGCATCTGGGAAGCCGAGCGCAAGACCGTGTTGTTCGTCACCCACGACATCGACGAGGCTGTCTTCATGGGCAGCCGCGTGGTGGTCATGAGCGCGCGCCCTGGCCACATCAAGTTCGAATGCCAGGTTTTGCTACCCCACCCGCGACACTATTCGGTGAAGACTACGCCGGCATTCGCCGCGCTCAAGGCGCAGCTCACCGAGCAGGTGCGCGAGGAAGTGCGCGCGGCGCAGGCAGCGCTGGCCGAAGCCGCGTAGAGCCTGCGGCGCCGGCTACGCACCTGAGCGGGGCCAGTTGCGTGCCGAGCGGTCGCTCAAACACCGCTCGGCGCCTCTACTTGTGCATCGCCGCTCGCAGCTCGTCGCGCATCTTGATGAGCTGCGCGTTGTCCGGATTCTGCGCGACCATCTCCTCGAAAAGCGGTAGCGCGCGATCGAGCCGTTTTTCGCGCACATAGAGCAGCGCGAGTGCGTATGTCGCTTCACGGTCGCCCAGCGCACGTGCCTTTCCAAGCGCGTCCTCGGCGGGGTAGAGCTGCCCCCGCGACTGTTGCAGGAGTCCGAGGTTGTATAGAACGCGTGCCTGCCCCGGCATGAGCTCGGCAGCCTTGCGCAACTCGGCGATCGCCTCGACATCTCGTTTTTCTTCGGCAAGCAGAAGGCCCAGCGACTGATGAAGCTCGCCCACGTTGGGCAGCCGCTTCAGACCGTCGCGCAATGTGACCTCAGCTTCGGCGTTTTTCTTCTGACGCGACAGCAGACTGGCGAGCGCGAGGTACGCCGGCGTGAAATACGGGTCCATGACCATCGCACGTCGATACCCGGCCTCCTGGGTCGCAGTGTCACCTCGGCGGCCGGCGAGGTTTGCAAGATTCATCTGCGTCGCCGGCATGTCGGCCAGGGATTCTTCCGACGCCTTGAGCTCCGCATAAGCACGCTCGAATGCCGGGCGATCTTCGGCGCTCAGCGACTCGGCGGGTACATCGGCGAGCGCGCGAGCAGCCTCGATGCGAACCAGCCGAATCGGATCGCGCAATAGCGGCGCGGCGAACAGAACGCGTTGCGTCGTCGGCAGGGCCGCCAGCGTCGATGCCGCAGCCGAGCGCACCAGCGCATCGGGATCGTCCTTGGCATTGACCGCAAGCCGTCCGCCCAACGGGCCGTAGCCTCGTGCGAGCTCGATCGCAGTCGCACGAACGATGGCCGGCACGTCACGATCCGATGCCAGCCGATCGAGACCCGCAAGAGCACTCGCCCGCCCCATCCGGGCTTCGGCGAACACTTGACCGTAATGCGCTTCCTGACGCCTCGCCGGCCCGTACCACTGTGCGACGGTGTCCGCCGCCCATTGCGCCGTCTTCTTGTCGTGGCAACCGTTGCAGGCGTTGGGCGTTCCGATTTTCACCGACAGATCGGGACGCGGAACACGGAAGCTGTGATCGGGCCGCGGATCGATCATCATGTAGTTCCTGGCCGGAATGTGGCAGTTCGCGCACTGCGCACCGACGCTGCCCGGCGCATGATGATGGTGTGCCGGCACGTCGTAGTCGGCCTTTTTCAGCGTCGGGAAGCGATCGTTGCCGGCACTCTGGTGGCACTGCTTGCAAAGCGCATTGCCTTCGGCCCTGAGGCGGAGGCTGTGCGCCTCGTGACAGTCCGTGCAACGAACGCCTTTTGCGTACATCTTGCTCTGCAGGAACGATCCCCAGATATAGACTTCCTCGCGCTGCTGGCCGTCGGCGTAATACAGTCCCTCGCGCAGCAGCGCCGGATGATAGTTGTCGAGCAGCGGCTTGCCCGGCAATTCACCATCGCTTAAGCGTTGCCGTCGTGAATGACACGGCGCGCAGGCGTCGACCTGGTAGCGGGAATCCGTGCCGCGAAAGTCGACGACCAGGCCGAGCGTCTTTGCGTCCAGCCCCTTGGCGTCCTTCGCGTCTGATTTCTGTGCCCACGCGACGTGTGCGCTGCCCGGACCGTGGCAGGCCTGGCAGCCGACATTGATTTCCTCCCACTGAGTGTCGTAAGTGTCGGCTTTGGCGTCGTAGCGACGGCGCACATCGGTCGAATGACACTCGGAACACATCAGGTTCCAGTTCTGATAGCGTCCGCTCGAATGCAGCGGATCGTCCGGCTTGTGGCGCTCGTTGGGGTACATCGCGAACCAGCGCTTGCGCTCGGTATCCCACGCCACCGTGGGAACCTGCAGCCGCCCGCCGGGAAACGCGACCAGGTATTGCTGCAGCGGGGAAACGCCGAAGGTGTACTTCACCTCGTATTCGGCGAGCTTGCCGTCGGGACCTTCGGTGGTGACGAAGTATTTTCCATCGCGACGCGCGAAGCTGGTCGTGAGCCCGCGATTGACAAAGCGTGCATTGTCGAAATCGCCGAGAACGGTCTTGTCGTCGGCCACCTCCATGGCGCGATCATGATGTGAGCCGCGCCAGGCGGTCGCCACCTTGACGTGGCATTCCGCACACAGCGCGTCCTTCACGTACGACGCCGCCGAGGCTGATCCTGCCGATGACGCCGGAGCGCTGCTTCGCATCCACCATAGGGCGATGCCGGCAACGACCAGCACGACCAGCGCGCTCGCACCGAGAACCCAGGAACGCCGGCGATTCGCCTGCACAACCGGTTCGGACGTAGCGCCCGAGGTCACGGGACGCTGATCGCTCAAGACAACGCCCTAGTCATTGGCGAGACGCGGCGGCACGAGTCAAGGTGCTCGTGCTCTAGCCGTAGCGCTGTCGAATATACGCGTACAGAGCGCGCATGGCAGTTGCCTCCCCGCCCTCCGGCCGCCCCGGCCTTGCCGTCGTGTTGGACGCCATGATGTCCAAATGCGCCCACGATGTCGACGCCGAGACGAACTCCGCAAGATAAAGTGCGCCGATGATCGATCCGGCAAACTGTCCCTGCGACACGTTGTTCAAGTCGGCGCACTTGCTGTCGATCAATTTGCGATACGGTCGCCACAGCGGCAGACGCCACAGAGGATCGCCCACTTCGGCGCCCGCTTTCAAAAGACCGCCGGCCAGCGCGTCGTCATCGCAGAACAGCGCCTGCAACTCCGGCCCGAGCGCCACCCGCGCGGCGCCGGTGAGTGTAGCGCAGTCGACAAGCAGATCGGGCCGCTCGCTGTCGGCGTCGCCCAGAGCGTCGCAGAGAATCAGCCTTCCCTCCGCATCGGTATTGCCGATCTCCACGGTCTTGCCGCTGCGCGTACGGACAATGTCGCGCGGCCGCACCGCATTTCCGGAAACCGAATTCTCGACCGCGGGGATGAGCAGGCGAAGCCGGATCGGCGTGTTGGCCGCCATCAGCGCGTCGGCAAGCCCGAGCATGACTGCGGCGCCACCCATGTCCTTTTTCATTTCCAGCATGCCCTCGCGCGACTTCAAATCCAGTCCGCCCGAGTCGAAGCAAACGCCTTTGCCGACCAGCGTCACCTTGGGAGCCCGTTCATCTCCCCAGCGCAAGTCGATGAGACGAGGCGCCCGGCTGCTGGCGCGGCCTACGATGTGGATGGTGGGATAGTTCTGCTCGAGCAACTCGTCACCCTTTACGATGCGCGACGCCGCACCGTGCTTGCCGGCCACCGCGAGCGCAGCGTCGGCGAGTTGCTCCGGCCCCATGTCCTCGGCCGGCGTGTTGATCAGATCGCGGGCCATGAACACCGCGCCGGCAATACGCTCGACTTCCGCGCGATCGGCGCCGACCGGCCACACCAGAGTCGCGGGGGCGCGTTTGGCTTTCCTGTATCTGGTGAAAGCGTACGAGCCGAGCGCCCAGCCGAGCGCAGCATCGGTGAGAGATGCGTCTTCGTTCGCATCGATCGCATAGGTACCCTCGGGAAGAGCGGTCGGCAATCCGGCGAATGCCCAGATCGGCTGCCCTTCGGAGGGCGCAGCGAGAATCGCTGTCGAGCGCCGACCGGAGCCCGCCACAAAGGCGAAGGTTCCAGGCTCCGCCTTGAAGCCCACGCCGGCGATCCATTCACGATGCTCGGGATGCGCGTCAAGCCATCCTGGAAGCTCTTTTTCGCCGACCGCCGTAATCGGAACCGCACCATCGCGATCCGAAGTCATGGATTCGAGCATGACAAGACTCCTTTTAAGGTGTTCACGCCGCCAATCGAACAAACCTGCCTGCATCGGCGGCGACCGCGCGCTGATAGATCCAGGCCGCACTGGCCGCATCCTGTATCGCGACTCCGGTGGAATCAAATACGGTGATTTCTTCGGCCGTGGTGCGGCCACTTCTGCGTCCAACCACCAGATCGCTCAATTCCGCGTGCACATCGGCCGTGCTCATCAAGCCGGCTTCGATCGCGTGCCTCAAATCGCCCATCGCGACGCACTGGGCGAGCACATCGACCACGACCTTGGAAGTAGCGAGCAGATCCCCAGCGATCTCGTTCTTATGCGGGCTGTCCGCTCCGACGGCAGCGACAAAGGTTCCGGCGGACACACAGTCGATGTCCAGAAAAGGCGTTTGCGCGCTCGTTGCCGTCACGATGATGTCGCTGTCGCGAGTCGCCTGCCGAACGTCGTTTGCAACAGCTACTTCGAATCCGAGCGTTCGCATTTCGGTTGCAAATGTTTGCGCCTGCATTGCATCGAGATCCCATGCTGTCGCGCCTTCGAGGCGAAACACCTGCGCCAATGCGATCAACTGCGCCCGTCCCTGCTCGCCACAGCCGCAAATGGCGACTCGGCTCGAGTCTGGCCGCGCCAGATAGCGCGCAGCAAGCACCGTGGCCGCGGCGGTGCGCTTTGTAGTTATTTCAGTGGAATCGAGCACTGCAAGCAACGAGCCGTCCGCGGCGTCGAACAGCAAGACCGCGCCCTGAATGGTGGGCAGACCACGTCGCTGCGGATTATCTGGGAAGTTCGCGTTGACCTTCACGGCAACATAGGCGCGATCGAGTAGCAGGAGCGCACCCTTGGCGTGAAAAGCGCCTCCGCCTGCAGGAATGTGCATCGGCATGGGTGCCATTGCGGCATCTCGGGCAAGGGCTCTAAAGCCCGCTTCCACCGCCTCCAGGTACGCGGCAGGTTCCATGAGCGTGGCGATCTCACTGCCGCAAAGTACGGCCGTCGCCAATTTTTTGTCCGGGTTCGAACTGCGACTGGTTTGAATGTCCAACATTCACGCTCCCCCCGCGCAGGGTCAGAGCAGAACTTGGACGCGGCGGCGTCTTGAAAGGCCGGGGAGTCTGCTTAAAACCCCGGATGCGACATAGTAAATTTAACACGGCGGCGGAAGCGGCTCAAGAGGAGCAAGACATCCGCATCGGGCGGCTTCGCGGCGACAACGCTCTGCTAAGATCAGCGGGTGTGCAGCAGCGTGTGGCGGGCGGACAGAACAACAGAGCATTTCATAATGGTTTATCCGCGCGGTTCCACGGTCAAAGCATGAAGCTCAGCGAACTACGCATCACTTCCGTGCCTCGCGGAGTGCCGATGCCTTTCGCCTGTGCGCTGATCGTCGTGATTCTCCAGGCGCTCGTCTCTGAATACGTCATCAATTCGGTTGCCGAAACTACGCGAAACATCGATGTCGCCCGCGCCCGGCTTGATCAACTCGACGAAGCCAGGAGTCTCTTGATCGATGCCGAAACCGGAGTCCGGGGTTTTCTGCTGATAGGGCGGCCGGAGTATCTCGAGCCCTACAATTCGGCCGCGGCGCGGGCCGACAAGATCCTCACTGATATCGCCAGCAATAGCAACCCGGCCGACCGAGTACAGACCGAGCAGTTCACGGCGCTTGCGCGCGACAAGCTCGAGGAACTCAAGCGAACGCTCGAGATCTATCGCGCGGGCGACCGCGACAAGGCCGTTGCAACGATCGCGAGCGGGGCAGAAAAGCGATCCATGGACATCATCCGGGAGCTGGTTCGATCTCGAAGAGAAGTTCTCGAAGAGCGCGTCGAGGGCGCCCGCACGGAGCGCACACAGCTCGTGCGCTGGGCGCTCCTCGTCAATGTGCTTGCCGTGATTTTCGCGCTGGTTGTGCTGGTTTTCTTCGGGTCGGCCATCGCGCGCCATTTGTTCAGGCGGCAGGAGCTCGAGCAACAGATTCAAGTCACGAATATCGAGCTGGAGCAAAGGGTCGCGCAGCGGACGGCGGAGCTGGAAGACGCTGTCGACGCGGTTCGTGCCCAGCTCATGGAGGTCGAGCAAAGGGAGGATCTGCTCCGAGCCAGCGAGCATCGATTCAAGTTGCTGGTCGCAGGCGTGAAGGACTATGCGATTTTCATGCTTGACCCCGAAGGTCATATCACCAGCTGGAACACGGGGGCAGAACGCATCAAAGGCTATTCGTCGGACGAGATCATCGGCAAGCATTTTTCGATCTTCTACACGCCCGAGGACCGCAGCGCGGGCGTTCCGCGCAAAGCGCTGCAGACCGCGGTGGAGACGGGCAAGTTCGAAGCCGAGTCCTGGCGTGTGCGCAAGGATGGCAGCCTGTTTTTCGCCAGCGTGGTCATCGATCCCTTAAGGGACAGTTCGGGCCGACTGGTCGGCTTCGCAAAAATAACTCGCGACGTAACCGAACGGCGCCAGCAGCAGGTCGCGCTGGAAGAGATGAAGGCGGCGCTCGCACAGTCGCAAAAAATGGAGGCGTTGGGGCAGTTGAGCGGCGGCGTCGCTCACGACTTCAACAATCTCCTCGGAGTGATCAAGAACTGCATCGAGCTTCTTAAGCGGCAGCTCAAGGGCCACAACGCGGAGACGCGCCAGCTGCTGGACATGATTACTCGCAATGCGGATCGCGCTGCCAGCCTTACTCAGCGCATGCTTGCATTCTCCCGCCGGCAACCCCTCGATCCGAAACCGCTCGAGCCGAACAGGTTGATCTCGGAGCTCACCGAGCTGCTGCATCGCACGCTGGGCGAGGCTGTTGCGCTGGAGACCGTATTGGGCAGCGGAGTGTGGCGGGTTTCGGCCGATGCACCTCAGCTTGAAACCGCGCTGCTCAATCTCGCAGTCAACGCGCGGGACGCCATGCCCAACGGCGGCAAGATCACCATCGAGACCGCGAACTGCTTCCTGGACGAGGCGTACGTCAACACGAAAGAGGATCTCACGCCTGGGCAATACGTCATGATCGCAGTCAGCGATACGGGAACTGGAATGAGCAAGGAAGTCATCGCCAAGGCCTTCGATCCGTTCTTCACGACCAAGGAAACCGGGCAGGGAACCGGCCTGGGGCTGTCGCAGGTCTATGGGTTCATCAAGCAGTCGGGTGGCCACGTCAAGATCTACAGCGAGCTTGGACAGGGAACGACTGTCAAGCTCTATCTGCCGCGCCTTCTCACGTCACCGAAGGCGCAACAACCAAGAGAGCCACGCCTCGTTCCATCGCGCCGTCCTGGCGAGACGATTCTGGTAGTGGATGATGACGCCGACGTTTGCACATCAACCGCCCAATTGCTGCGCACGCTGGGGTACCAAGTGCTGACCGCTGCAGAGGCGAGATCGGCACTGGAGATATTGGAAAATGAGGGTGACGTCGACCTGCTGTTCACGGATGTAGGTCTCCCCGACGGAGTCAACGGTCGCCAGCTCGCCGAGGAAGTGCATTCACGATGGCCGGACATCAAAGTGCTTTTCACCACGGGCTACGCGCGCAACGCCATCGTTCACCATGGCCGCCTCGATGCCGGAGTCGAGCTACTGGTCAAGCCATTTTCTCAATCCAGCCTGGCGGCCAAGATCCGCAACATCCTGGACGCCAGCTAGGAACCTGGCCATTCACAAGATGGGTCGCCCTCTGACGCGGGCGCTCGCGTTGCTTGCGCTCCATTGCGTCGCGCTCGCGGCTGCGGCACAGGCAACGGCTACGCGCTCGAAAGCCAGGTCGCCAAGCTCCGCGCGCTGACGATCCGCCTGGACATTCAGCAAATCGAACTTGCGGGAAACTCGATGGGAGGCACGCCACAGAAGTCGCTCCGCTCTACGCGGATTTTTTGAAGCACGCTCAACTAAAGCTGCAGTCGCCGGTGCCCGCGCTCAAGTCGATCGCCGCGGTGTTCGACTGCGACGGCGGCAAGACGGTGAAAGCCGTTTTCGCAAGCGGCGCGCAGAGCCTGGTCAAGCTCGCGCTTTCCGATGGCCGGGAGCTCAGCCTTCCGCAGCCGTTCAGGGTCGGGCGCTCGCTACGCCGATGCCGATGAGAGTTTCGTTTTCTGGAACAAGGGCGACACGGCGTTCATCGAGGAGCGCGGCAGAGTGACGTACCGCGGGTGCAACGTTCGTCGCTAGTGCTCGCGTTCCCCGACGCAGGTCGCCTTGATCGTCCGGCTTCCTGTCACTGGGCCTGACCTCGGTCGAAGGGAATGCGCACCTCGATGGTCGTTCCGCGACCGGGCGCGGTGTCGATGCGGATCTCGCCATCGACCAGATGTGCTCGCTCGCGCAGGCCCACCAGCCCGAAGGAATTGGGCTTGCGCGGATCGCTCAAGTCGAAACCCTTTCCATCGTCACGCACACGCAAGCAAATTTCACCGTTAGTCAGTGAAAGATCGACTTCGACACGGTCCGCATCGGCGTGGCGCGCAGCATTGGCGAGCGATTCCTGGATGATGCGGAACACTACGGTGGCATGCGGGTCGGCGAGCTCGAGATCCGGTGGCGTAACGACGATGTCGCACTCGATGCCATGGCGTTCCTTGAAATTCTCGACCAGCCATTGTGCCGCCGGCACAAGGCCTAAATCGTCTAACATGAGCGGCCGAAGGTCGGCGGCGATCCTTCGCGTCGCCGCCACCGAGCGCTCCAGCATCTTTTCCATTGCGTCGAGCTTCGCGGCAGCCGTACCCTGAGCCGGGAACCCACGCTGTCTCAGCCAGTCGACGTCCATGCGCAGCACGGTGAGCGATTGCGCCAGCTCGTCGTGAAGCTCCCTGGCGATGCGGCTCTTCTCCTGCTCCCTGGCCGTTGAGCCCACGCTGGCCATCTCGTGCAGCTCCTTCCTCGAGTGCATGAGCGCCTGGTCTGCGCGCACCCGGTCGGTCACGTCGCGCACGATAGCCGTGTAGTACTTGTGCTCGTTCAGCATCAGCTGCGAGATTGACGCTTCGATGGGAAACTCCTCTCCGCTGCGCCGAAGTCCCCTGACGATGAGCTGCGTCCCCATGCGCCTGGAGGTAACGCCTCCTTCTCCGAAGCGCTTTATATGCCGCCCATGGGCCGTGCGGAAGTGAAGTGGAATGAGCACGTCGAGCGGCCGGCCGATCACCTCGCCTTGCGTCCAGCCGAAAAGCGCTTCAGCGGCGGTGTTGAACAGGATGATGCGCTGACGCTCGTCGACGGTGACGATGGCGTCCATGGCCGAATCGATGATCCCTGCGAGCCGTTCCCGCGCCTGGAGTGCGTCGACCTCGGCACGCTCGCGCTCGCTGACCTCGGCCTCGAGTTCCACGTTCATGACGTCGAGCTGCGCGGTGCGCATGGCCACATGGCGCTGCAAGGATTCGTTGAGTGCGTTGAGCTCCGAGGTTTTGTCTTCCGCGCGTTCCCGTTGAATTCGCTCGCCCTGTAGAGCTGCCGCGAGTCGCGCGTAGAGCGTGCCGTTTTCGAGCAAGAGGACGAGCAGAACCAGGCTCGACGCTATAAGCCCATAGACCCTGCCGGCATAGAAGCCGAGGTCGAAGCGGCCGGCGTTTAGGACCGCGGCCAAGCCGATGTCGAAGACCCACGCACCGAGGACCACGAGCATCCAGAGGTCGAGAACCGAGTGCGGCTTGCGCCGCCACAATACAAGAAGCGCGATCAGACTGGCGCTCCAGACCAAGCCCACCACGCCCATCATGGCTGAGGTGTATCCCTGGCCGCTCATGATGGCCGGCAGCGAGTCCCCTCCGAGAGAGGCAAGCGCACTGAGTCCGCCCGTCAGGGCGACGGCCAAGATCGCGCACCAGGCGATGATTCGACCCCGAGCCGCCGGGTCGACGGGTTTCGGCGAACCCGTGTCCAATCGTGCATAAGCGATGACTGCGAGTGGAAAGGCGACATGCCAGAACATGTACAGCCAAGCCGTCGTCTGCGCTCCCGCTCCGAGCAGCCCGGAAGCGGCGAACAAACCGGGGAAAGTCAGTGCGTGCGCAGTTGCGATAAACGCCGTGAGCAGGTAACCGGTGCCCAGCGCAGCCAGCGCTCGCGAACCCAGGATCGCGAACTGGCCGAACAACAACACCGCGGTGATCAGATCCGTGACAACCGTGGCGGACTGGTAGGCCGGGATGAACGCCCAGACCTCGCCTACTGGTCGTCTGGCAAAAGGCACCAGCGCGATAAAGGCCGCCGCCGAGACAAGCGCGACCGCAGCCGCGAACCACCGCTGCGGCGCTTCCGGCGGCACGGTCGAGAGAAAAATCTGCCGCTCGCGCTCAGGCTCGATCATTTACTGCTCTGGGGATCCGACTATCGCGGGCTGAGGCAATGAGCCCGCATTAAGATGTACGCCCATCGCGGCTTGTTTAGTATATCAGTCGATGTCTTGGTGCCGATCGTCACCGAATTTTGCCGCAGCTTGTTCTTGACCCGAATTGCCAGGGGGGCTAGCCTCTCAGTGCTCCGCGATGCGTGTCAGCGCAAACGAAGTCAATAACGCGAACATCGTTTTGCAAGGCTTTTACGGAGGCGGCTAAATGAAAGCAGCCGGTTTAACGCCGATCACGACGCTTTTTCTGGTTGTATGCCTGTGCGCGCCGGCCGCAGGCGTGTGCGGCGCAATCAACGGCAAGGTCGTTCTCGCCGGACCGGTTCCCGCTCCTAAAAAACTCGATATCACCATCGATCAATACGTGTGCGGAAGCGCGAAAGATTCAGAAGAATTGATCGTGTCGCCCAGGAAGGAGATCAAGAATGCGGTGGTATGGCTGGAAAATCCCCCGCCCAAGCCTGCCGCGCCGGCTCAACCGGTTAAGGTGGAGATGGACCAGAGCAAGTGCGTGTTCATTCCGCACGTCGTGCTCGTTCAGGCAGGCAGCACCGTCGATTTTTTGAACAGTGACCGGTTGCTGCACAACATTCATACCACGCCGAAGATCAACCCATCGATCAACCGGACGCAGCCCAAGGACCGTACGATTCCCTTCACCTTCGAGAAACCGGACATCGTACGAATCAACTGCGACCTGCACTCATGGATGCAGGCATGGGTGGTCGTCGCGGCTCACTCCTTCTATGCCATTACCGGCAGCGACGGTCAATTCGCATTCGGCGATCTGCCGCCGGGCGAATACAAGCTTTCCGTCTGGCACGAGCGCCTCGGCACCGTGCCGGCGAGCATCACCGTCGGCGACAAGCCGGCGCAGGTCACCGTGGAAATGAAGGCCCCCTGATCCGAGGGAAGCGCCGACGCTCGAACGAGAGCTTCTTCCCTACGTTCCCTAAGGAAGCACCTCGATCTTTTTCGATGCCTCCCACGCCGAGGAATGCGTCGGCTCCTCGAGCGCCCGCAGCGTACCGCCCTCGTCGAGCGCGACGGTAAGCGTCACCGTTGGCTGCGAGTAGACCGGGTGCAAATAGACGCGTGCGATCTCCACCGTGTCCTTGTAGAGCGCGATGTAGCGAACGAAATGCTCCTGCAGCGAGGGATGCTGCCCCTGAGCGCCGACGCTGACAGTCACCGTGAACCATTCGCCGCGCTTGACCGAGTCCGGCGCGACGATCTTCGGCGTGTGCTTGGCGTCGAGTGTGGTGTGGATCTGGCGGAATTCGGGAGTGAACTGCTCTGCCTGCTCGCCGGCAGCGAGCGTGTTGCCGACGCCGAAGGCGAGTGAAGCGAGTATCGCGATGGAAACGAGAGCGATGGGTACGCGCCGATTGGACGTCATCTTGTCACCTCCGATCTGAGGGCCTTCGACAGGCCCGTTTGTCAGGACTCAGGCAGATACTGGCGAACCAGCGTCAGAAGCTCGCGCGGACTGTACGGTTTGGCCAGATAGTCGGTGGCGCCCGCGTCCGCCGCTTTCTCGCGATCGCCGCTCAGCGCGAACGAAGTGATGACGATAATCGGGATGTTGCCGGTCCGCGCGTCGGCTTTGAGCACCCGGGTCGCCTCGAGGCCCGACATCTTGGGGAGCTGCACATCCATGAGGATCAGGTCTGGCAATTCCTTCTGCGCCATAGCGACGCCGTCCTCGCCATCCAGCGCCTCGATCAACCGGTAGGACGTAGCGCTGAAGAGTTGTCGAACGATCTTGCGGTTGTACTCGTTGTCTTCGACGTAAAGAATCGTCTTCTCGCTCATGTGGCCTCCGCTTTCGCCCGAAGCGGGACAGCGAAAGAGAATCTACTGCCCTTGCCGTGCTCGCTCTCTATCCAGATCCGGCCGCCGTGCATCTCCACGAACTTCTTGGTGATGCTCAAGCCCAGACCCGTGCCTCCGAATTCGCGGGTGACCGTCGCATCGACCTGGCGGAATTCCGCGAATACATTTTCGAACTCCTCCTTCGGGATGCCGATACCCGTATCGGAGACGCTGTAGATGAGTTCCTCGCCAGCGAGTTCCACGCCGATCTCGACCCGTCCCGCTTTGGTGAACTTTATCGAATTTCCGGCGAGGTTCATGAGACACTGAGTCAGTCGCCTGTTGTCGCCGTGGGCCACCGGAAGCTCGTCTGGGACGCTGGTGGTGAATTCGAGTCCCTTTTCGGCGGCGAGGGAGCGCAGCGCCAGGTGGACGATGTCGACGACCTCGCGCACGGAATAGTCGCCCAGCGCGAGCTCCATACGGCCGGCCTCGATCTTCGACAGATCCAGAACGTCGTTGATCAGACGAAGCAGGTGTCGCCCATTCACCTGGATGTCCGCCAGCGGCTCCTTGAGCGTGTCGGGCACGTCGCCGTAGAGGCCATCGATCAGCATCTCGGTGAAGCCGAGAATCGCGTTCATGGGCGTGCGAAGCTCGTGGCTCATGTTCGCGAGGAATTCGGATTTCGCCTTGCTCGTCTGCGCAAGCTGCTCGTTGAGGCGGCCAAGCTCGGCGGCGGCGCTGCGCTGCTCTCGGTCGAAGCGCTGCAACTCCTGGCTCATGTGGTTCATGCGATCGGCGAGCACGCCCAGCTCGTCACGATTGGGCACGCTGATGCGTCCCCCGAATTTTCCCGCCGCCACCTGGTCGAGGAAACTCTGTGCGTCATGCACGGGCAGGATGAAGGACCAGGAAATTACGAACCCGCAAAACAGAGCAAGCACCACCGCCGCCACCGCGAAAGCGCCGGTCAACAGCAGCGACCGCTTGTTCGCCGCGGCAACGCTGTCCCGGAGCTGAGTCATGCGACTGGTCTGCGCCTCGACCAGCCGGCCCACCTGGTCCGAAATTTGGTCGTCGAGTCGCTCCTGCCGGCGCAGCAGCTCCCCGGTGATCGGACCCAGCTTGCCATCACGAATGGCGTTCGCTATGTCGGCGACGACTGACATGGCCTCGTCCTGAGAGGAGCGGATCTGCTCGAGCAGACCCTGCTGGGCCATCCCCGTCGCCTCCAGCTTGGACAGCATGTCGTTGAACCGATTGTTCTCGCGCAGGACCTTGGCGATCGCAGCTTCGCTCTGCGACAGCAGTGCCAGGTTGGTGTAGTGCATCTGCCGTGCCAGCGCTTCTTCGCCCTGCTGCGCCCAACTCACCTGTTCGTGCGCCTGGTCGAGTTGCTGGGCCTGGCGTGTCGTGCTCACGATGATCTGCAAGCTCACACCCGCCATGATGATGAACAGCAGCGCGACAACCATAAATCCCGCAAGCAGCTTGGTGTGAACCGAGGCGCGAATGCCCGCCACCCAGCGCACCAGCCTGTGCACCGGCGTCCTGCTTTCGACCAGCTCTGCGAAATCTTCGAGTTCGATTGCCCGTTGCTCCACTGTCGACGGATCGTTCGGGGAAGGCGCGATGGTAGTCTTTGGGTGCGCGGCGTTCTTGTGCAACTTGCGCTGAGATCGTATATTTCCTCTTATCGCTGGGGCCATCGACGATGAGAACACCTCCTCGTATCCTCATCGTCGACGACAATCCAACCAACGTCAAGGTCCTCAAGACGCGCCTCGCCGCCGAAGGCTATGAGGTGATTACCGCGGGCGACGGCGAGGAAGGCCTGTCGGCTGCCCGGGAGCAAATCCCGGATCTGATTCTTCTCGACGTGATGATGCCCAAGCTCGACGGCGTCGAAGTGTGTCGACGGCTGCGCGCGGATCCAGCCTTTCCATTCACACCGATCATCATGGTCACGGCGATGACCGATCCCAAGGACGTCGTTGCGGGTCTCGAGGCGGGCGGCGACGAGTATCTCACCAAGCCGGTCGATCACGCTGCGCTGGCCGCGCGCGTGCGCTCGATGCTTCGCATCAAGCGCCTGCACGACACCGTCGAGACACAGGCCGCGGAGCTCAAGGAGTGGAACACATCGCTCGAACGCCGGGTCGCCGAGCAGGTCACCGAAATCGAGCGCATGGGCCGCCTGCGGCGTTTTTTTTCACCCCAGCTTGCGGAGCTGATCGTCAGCGGCGGCGCCGACGATCCGCTCAAGAGCCATCGGCGGGAAATCACCGTGGTGTACTTGGATCTGCGCGGCTTCACCTCGTTTGCCGAGTCCGCCGAGCCGGAAGAAGTCATGACCGT